>Ga0209933_1000103_pt1 | contig 244887 bp, 225 predicted proteins | sample ThiBiot_300_biof_FD_183944 | JGI IMG/M metagenome (GOLD analysis project Ga0209933, IMG submission 183944) | Wastewater bioreactor microbial communities from Cape Town, South Africa - Thiocy_cont_300_biof (SPAdes) | ecosystem: Engineered > Bioremediation > Thiocyanate > Unclassified | place...
TTTCCGGCCAGGCCAAGGAAGCGGAGAATTCACCGCGCGGCATCGCCTGGCCGCCGATGCCGGCCTCGGATACGGCGGGCTGGGAGCGTGTGCAAAAGCTCGCGCCGTACTTCTATCCGCACAAATCGACCTGCGGCGCGGGCTACGGCAAGGGCGAGACCATCGAAGTCGCAGTCTACCCGTACCCGATCTTCATGGCCTATGCCTCGCAACCTACCGATCTCGTCTACGGGCTCACCAAGGCGATGATCGTGAACTACGATTCCTACAAGGATGCGGTCGTCGGTGTCGACGGCCTGGAAGCCAAGCGTCAGAACCAGAAATGGATCGTGCCCTATCATCCGGGCGCGGTGCGCGCACTGAAGGAAGCCGGTGTCTGGACCGACGAGGGCCAGAAAAACAACGACACCCTGATCGCCCGGCAGAAGGTGCTGGCCGACGCCTGGGCCGCCTATCTCAAGACTAATCCGGCCGACGACAAGGACGCTTTCCGCAAGGGCTGGATGGAAGCCAGGCGGACGGCGCTCACCAAAGCTGGCCAACCGGTAGGCTTCGACGAATAGGATACGCAGCATGACCGATCAGGCGACGCGGGTGGTCTTCGACGACCCGCATCAGACGGGCCCGGCCGAAGCCGAGACGATGCGGGTCCGCCCGCTGGCCGGCGTCTGGCGGTGGGCGCTGGTCGCCCTGACGGCCGTCACGATCTTCCTCTGCATCAACCAGCAGTTCGCCCTGCGCTTCTTCGTGGGCTTCACGCCGCTCAACACGGAGTACTTCTATCTCCTGATCTTCTGCATGCTGCCCTTCACCTTCGTGATCTTCCCGGGCAGCCCTAAGGCATCGATCGACCGCATCGCCTGGTACGATGTCGTGATGTTCCTCGGCACGGCCGCGGCGTCGGTCTACCTCATGCTGAACATCCGCAAGGCCGCCGAACTCGGCTGGGAGTTCGGCGATCCGCCGCAATCCATCCTCTATACCGGCCTCTTCATGTGGGTGGCGCTCATGGAGGCGCTGCGCCGGACCGGCGGCTGGAGCCTGCTGCTGAGCGTCTTCCCCTTCACCATCTATCCGCTGTTCGCGGGCGCCGGCTGGCTCGGGCCCCTCAAGGGCAATCAATCGACTCTCGACCAGACCATCGCCTATCACATGCTTTCGACCGAGAGCCTGCTCGGCATCCCGATCCAGGCCTTCGCCGACGTGGTGATTGGCTTCCTGGTGTTCGGTACGGCGCTGATGATGACGGGCGCCGGCAAATTCTTCATCAACCTCTCCTTTGCGCTCTGCGGCACCTTCCGCGGCGGCGCCGCCAAGGTCTGCATCTTCGCCTCGGGGTTGCTCGGCATGATGTCGGGCAGCATCGTCAGCAACGTGCTGACGGCCGGCACCATGACCATCCCGACCATGAAGAAGACCGGCTTCAGCCCGTCCTATTCCGGCGCCATCGAGGCTTGTGCATCGACCGGAGCGGTGCTGGCCCCGCCGGTGATGGGCGCCACAGCCTTCGTCATGGCCCAGTTCATGGGCACGACCTATGCCGAAGTCGCCGTCGCCGCCATCATTCCGGCCTTTCTCTACTACGCCGGCCTGTTCATGCAGGTCGATTCCTATGCCGCGCGGCGCGGCCTCAAGGGCCTGGAACGGCGCGAGCTGCCGAGCGCCTGGCAAACCTTCAAGGAGGGCTGGTACTACGCTTTCGTCATCGTGCTGCTGATCGTGATGCTGCTCTACTTCAAACGCGAGAGCCATGCCCCCTTCTATGCAACGGCCCTGCTGCTGGTGCTGAACCAGTGGGCGCAGCCCGGCAGGTGGAGAATGGTCAACACCCTCAACATCGTAATCGCCGTGCTCGCGGCAGCGATCATGACGGTGCGCGGCGAGAATTTTCCCAAAGCCATGGCCGCCTCCGGACCCGGCAGCTTCGATGCCTGGACCAACGCCATCCTGCTGCCGGCACTGGGCGGCATGCTGTTGCTGGTGGTGCTGAACGAACTGTGGGGCGACAAGCGCTGGGGTCTCAAGAAGTATATCGGCTTCCTCGAAGCCAATGGCCGCACCTTCGTCGAACTGGTCGGCATCCTGGCCGGCTGCGGCCTGCTGATCGGCGCCTTCTCGTTGACCGGCGTCATCGCCTCGCTGGCCAACGACCTGCTGGCGCTGGCCGGCAGCAACGTGCTCCTGCTGCTCGCCATGTGCGCCCTCACCAGCCTGATCCTGGGGCTGGGGCTGACCACCACCGCCTGCTACATCTTCCTCGCCATCCTGGTCGGCCCGGCCCTGGAGAAGCTCGGCCTCAACAAGATGGCCGTCCACATGTTCATTTTCTACTGGGGCATGCTGTCGTCGATCACGCCGCCGGTCGCCATCGCCTCGTTCGCCGCCGCCGGCATTGCCGGCGCACCGGCCATGAAGACCGGTTGGGAGTCGATGTGGGTCGGCAGCATCATCTATTTCATCCCCTTCTTCTTCGTTGCCAATCCTGCTCTGGTCCTGCAGTCCGCCGATGGGGCCGTTCCGTACTTCGAAGCGATCTACCTTGCCGTCACGGCACTGATCGGCATCGTCTTCATCTGCGGCGGCATCCAGGGCTACCAGGCGGGCATCGGCGACCTGCGCAATGCCGGCCCGCTCGAATGGCCGATCCGCCTGGCGCTGGTGCTTGGCGGCCTGGTGCTGGCCACCCCCGGGGGCGGAATCATGCCGCTCAGCAATGCGCAGATGGAGTTGCTCGCGGCAGCGTTGCTCGTTCCCACGGTGCTGGTGGCTCTGCTAATGGTCCGTCGTCGCCGGCCTGTCTGAGGCCGGTTTCGAGGGAGGTAGAAAACACCATGGCAGGCGTTCTGGAAGGCATCCGCGTACTCGATTTCGGCCGCTACATCGCCGGTCCGTTCTGCGGCACTATGCTGGCTGACCTCGGCGCCGAAGTGATCCGCATCGAGAAACTCGAGGGCAGCGAGGACCGCTGGGTGACGCCGGTGGCCGAAGGCGGCGAAGGCGCCATGTTCCTCCAGATGGGCCGCAACAAGCTCGGCCTGACCCTCAATCCGGTGAAGCCCGCCGGCCGCGAGATCGTGAAGAAGCTGATTGCCGTCTCCGACGTCGTGATCGCCAACCTGCCCTACGAAGACCTGAAGAAGATGGGCATCGACTACGACACCATCTCGGCGGTCAATCCACGCATCATCCTCGCGACCAACTCGACCTTCGGCTCGGAAGGCCCTTACGCCACCCGCGTCGGGTTCGACACGATCGGCCAGGCGATGTCGGGGGCGATGTACCTGTCGGGCGACGGCGAGGTGCCGACCCGCGCCAACACGCCCTATGTCGATTTTAGCTCGGCGCTCCTCTCGACGGTCGGCGTGCTCGCGGCACTGATGGACCGCGCCAAGAGCGGCAAGGGCCAGAAGGTCGAGACCGCATTGCTGCGCACCGCCATCAACATCGCCAACGGCCACCTGATCGAACAGGCGATGCTCAATCTCAACCGCGTCGCCACCCTCAACCGCGGCTTCACCGCCGGGCCCTCCGATACCTTCAAGTGCAAGGACGGCTGGATCTACGCCATGACGATCGGCCAGCCGCTGTTCGTGCGCTGGTGCCGCCTGATGGGCAACGAGGATCTCGCCGCCGATCCGCGCTTCAAGGACGACCTCGCCCGCGGCGACAACGGCGAGGCACTGTCGGACATCATGCAGAAATGGTGCGATTCCCGCACAGTCGCCGAAGCCCTCGAGGCACTGGAAGCCAACCGCATCCCGGCGGGCGCGGTCTATACGCCGCAGCAAGCCCTCGATGACCGTCACGTCAACGAAGCGGGCTTCTTCCATTCGATGGAGTTCCCCGGTGCCGCCAAGCCGATCCCCGTGCTGCAGGAGCCGGTGAAGCTGTCGCGCACGCCGCTCACCATCCGTCGTCGCGCGCCCAAGCTCGGCGAGCACACCGACGCGATCCTGCAGGAGCTGGGCTACACGACGACCGATATCGCCAAGCTACGGGCCGATCGGATCGTCTGAGCGCCAAGCCACCAAGTCGGGCGATCGAGGCTTTCGACCGCCCGATGATGGGTGCATTCTGTCGGCATGACGCCTGCAGATCGCTTCGCCCATCTTCCGGCCCTTCTTTCCGCTGATCCCGATCTTCGTCGCCGTGGGCACTGGCTCACGGTCGAGTGTCGCGTCGATATCGGCCCCGAACCTTTTCACCTGGTATTGAGCGGCGGCAGCCTGGCCGCGCTCGACCGCGGTCCGCGGCTGCTGCGGTCCAACGCCTTTACCGTACGGGGCACCGACGAGGCCTGGACGAAGCACTGGGAGCAGGTTCCGGCGCCGGGCTGGCACGACCTCTTCGCCCTCACCAAGCGTGGCGCCGCCTCGATCGACGGCGACCTGCGGCCGCTTCTGCAGAACCTGCAGTACTTCAAGGACCTGCTGGCATTGCCGCGCCACCTTCAGGGGCTCGGCTGACCATGCCGCCGGTCCTCGATCCCATGGTGGGCCGCTACCTGCGGCTCGACATCGACGGCATGCCGCACCGTCTCTACTTCGAGGAAGCCGGAGATCCGAACGGTATCCCCTTCGTCTGCCTGCATACTGCCGGCGCCGACGGCCGCCAGTTCCGTCATCTGCTGGCCGACCCCGAGGTGACGCGGCGCTTTCGGGTGCTGGCCTTCGACATGCCCTGGCACGGCAAATCGACGCCACCCGATGGCTGGGAGCAGACCGAGTATCGGCTGACGACCGCCTCCTACACGTCGACGATCCGCGCCTTCTGCCGGGCCATGGAGCTCGACCGCCCCGTCGTGATGGGCTGTTCGATCGGCGGCCGTATCGTGCTCAATCTCGCCATCGAACACGCAACGGACTTCCGCGCTCTCATTGCCCTGGAGGCCGCCGACTTCCAGCAGCCCTGGTACGACACGGCGTGGCTACATCGCCCGGATGTCCATGGCGGCGAAGTCTGTGCGGCGCTGATCTCGGGCCTGATCGCCCCACAGAGCCCTGCCGTCAGCCGTCACGAGACGCTCTGGATGTATATGCAAGGCGGCCCCGGCGTCTTCAAAGGCGATCTCTACTTCTATCGCGTGGACGGCGATCTGAGGGACAAGGTGAAGGCAATCGACACCAGGGTCTGCCCACTCTACCTGCTGACCGGCGAATACGACTTCTCCTGCACGGCCGAGGATACACTGCGCACGGCATCGCAGATCGAAGGCGTCGAGGTCCGGATCATGAAGGAGCTCGGGCACTTCCCGATGAGCGAGAATCCGGAGCAGTTCCGGCGATACATATTGCCGGTGCTCGACAGGATCGCCCTCCAAAGCAAGCCCTCCTAGCCGCCATGTCTTCGGGCTCGCCATCCCCCCGCCCGTCGACGAGCCCTTGGCTGTTCGCTTCGCTGCGGGGCTACAAATGGTCGTGGCTGTCCGGCGACATCATGGCGGGCTTGATGCTGGTGGCCATCGTGTTGCCGGGGCAGATCGCGACGGCTCATCTCGCCGGAATGCCGGCTGAAGCGGGCTTGATGGCCTTTGCGGCGGGCTCGATCGCCTTCGCCGCAGTGGGCGGCAACCGCTTCATCTCGGTCGGCGCCGATTCGACGATCGCCCCGATCTTCGCCACCGTGATCGCCGTCATGGCGCTGGGCGATCCGTCGCGCCATGTGGCCCTGGCAGCGATCCTTGCCTTGCTGGTCGGCGGGATGCTCGTCATCACCGGCCTGCTCAGGGCCGGATGGCTCGCCGACCTGCTGTCCGTTCCGGTCACGACAGGCTTTCTCGCCGGCATTTCGATCCACATCATCGTCGGGCAACTGCCCGGCGTCCTGGGTGTGGCCGCATCGCCGGATTCGCACCTCCTGCTGCGCTTTTTCGATGTTTTGGGAAAGCTGCCTCAGGCCAATCCCTATGCTGTCACGATCGGGGTGGCGGTTCTGGCGGCGACGATCGGCGCCCACCAACTCGGGCCGCGCATTCCCGGCGCGCTGTTCGGCCTTGTCGCCGCCGCCCTGGCGACCTGGCAGTTCGGCCTCGCAGCACGCGGTGTCGAGACCCTCGGTGCCTTGTCGGCGATCGTGCCGTCCTTCTCGTTGCCGGCGATCGCACTCGACGACATCGTCGCCTTGCTGCCGCTGGCCGCGACGGTGTCGCTCGTCTGCATGATGCAGACGGCCGCCGTCGCCCGTGCCTTCCCCTCGACGCCCGGCGTCGCGGAAGACGTCAGCCGGGACTTCGTGGGCGTAGGTGCAGGCAGCCTGCTCGCCGGCACGACGGGAGCGTTCGCCGTCGATGCGAGCCCTCCCAGCACGGCAATCATCGTCGATGCCGGGGGGCGGTCCCAGATGGCGCAGCTGCTGGCCGTCCTGGTGATCGGCTTGCTGGCCGCTCTGGCTGGCGCGGCTGCCGCCTATGTCCCTCGAGCGGCATTGGACGCCGTGCTGATCTATATCGCGCTGCGCATCTTCCATCTCGGCGACATGATCAGGATCGCTCGCCACAGCTCCGGTGAGATCTATCTCGTGGCAGCCTCGATCGCCCTCGTGGTCCTCCTGCCGATCCAGATGGGCGTCGGCCTGGCGATCGTGCTGTCGCTGATCCACAGCACCTATCTGCTGGCCCGCCCCAACTGTGCCCGCCTCGAACGTCTGAAAGGCACGACTGTCTGGTGGCCGCCACAGCACAGGACGATAGGGCGCAGCAGCGCGGCGACCGAGACCGTGCCTGGTGTGCTGGTCTTCGCGCCTGCGGCACCGCTCACCTTCATCAATGCCGACTATATCCGCGGCCGGCTCGACGCCGCTCTGGCCGAAACGGGGAACATCCGGCTTGTCGTCATCGAAGCCGCCGGTATCACCTTGATCGACTATACCGGCGCTCAGTCCCTGATCGAGACGATCGAGCGTTTGCGTCACCGCGGCATCGACGTCGCCCTCGCCCGTCTCGAAGCCGACCGTGCCATCGCGGCGGCCCAGCGCAGCGGCCTGGTCGACGCCCTGGGCGCCGATCACGTCTTTCATTCCGTCGAGGAAGCGGTGCAGCAGCGCCCAGCCGTCAGCGCAACCGCGACCGAGCGTTGAGTTCAGCGTCGGCTGTCGAACGCCAGCCTGACGGCAAGACCTGCGAAAACTCCCCCGAGCAGATACTGCGGAAGGCGGCGCAGCCGCCCCGTTCCTGCAAAGACGCCGCGCAGGCGACTTGCCGCCAGGATAACGGCACCATTGACCACCAGTCCGATCAGGTTGAGGACGGTCGCCAGCAGCATGATCTGCACCGCAACCGCGCCCGTTTCCGGGCGGACAAATTGCGGGAACAGCGCCAGGACGAACAAAGCCATCTTCGGGTTGAGCAGGTTGGTGAGGAGCCCCTGCCGGAACACCACACCCACGGGGTAGGCGCGCAATCCACCGTCCGGCGCGAACGTCTCGCCTGTTGCCCTGATCGTCTTCCAGGCCAGGTAGAGCAGGTAAGCGGCGCCGGCTTAGCGCACGACGTCATAGGCTACCGGCACCACGAGAAAGAGCTGTGACAGGCCGAGCGCCGCTGCAAGCGCATGGCAGTAAGTGCCCGCCTGAATGCCGGCAAGCGTGGCAAAGCCAGATACCTTGCCCTGGCTCATGCTCCGTGAAGCAATGAGCAGCATGTCCGGGCCAGGCGTCACCGTCAGGACCAAGCACGCCATCGCAAACAGCGCCAAGGTCGAAAGATCGAGCACGGTGCCTAGAGGATCTGGAAGACGTCGTAGACCGGGCCGGCCGGCTCGCGACGACCGGTGGCGACACAGACGATGCGATTCAGGAATCGATACTTTTCCGACGACGTCTCGAACCACGGCGTCGTGCGGAAATAATACTGGCTGGGGTCGACCTTCTCGCCCTTGTTGAGCTGTTCGATCACCCAGGCCGGACCGTGACGCATGCCGCGATAGCTCATGTAGATGAGATGGCCGTCGTTGGTCTTCAGGGTCAGACGAACGTCGAGCTGCAGGATGCCGTCCCGACGCTGCAGCAACCAGTCGCCGGCCGGCGCCGGCAGCACTGTCCCGCGCAGCTCTTCACCCTCGAATGTTCCGCCTGTCACGGTCGCGATACGGCGACGGCCGTAAGGCGTCTCGCCAACGTCGGTGACGTTCGGGTCGACCTGGAGCGTGAGCGTGAAGAGATGGGTGGACTTGAGCGTCGGTTCGGTCATGGCCTCCTCACTTCTTGGGCTCGACCTTCTCAACGGGGCCACCGGCTTTCTTCCAGGCACCGAAGCCGCCCTCGAAATGCGCCACCGGCGTCAAACCCATGTCCTGCGCCGTCTTGGTCGACAGCGCCGACCGCCAGGCGCCGGCGCAGAAGAAGATGAACTTGTTGCCGGTCTGGAAGTAATCCTTGGCGTAGGGGCTCTTGGGATCGATCCACATCTCGAGCATGCCGCGCGTCACATTGATGGCGCCGGGGATTGTCCCGTCGCGCCACAGCTCACGCGGATCGCGAATGTCGATGAACGTAACGCCCGGCTGTCCGTGCGCCTTCATCGCGTCGACAAGCGACAGGGTCTCGATCTGGCTGTTCGCCTCGTCGACCATCTGCTGCACGGTCTTCTTGATTTCGAGCGGCATCAAACCCTCCCTACACAGTCGTCGAGCCTTGGTAGCACTTTGGCTCGACCGCGCAAGAGAAGGCCGTCGTTTACTTGCCCTTCGCCTCTGGAATGGCTTTCAGCTCTTCCAGCCAGACATCGGGGCTGCCGTCGGACGGCGCGCGCCAGTCGCCGCGCGGCGACAGCGAGCCGCCGGACGAAATCTTCGGACCGTTCGGTACGGCCGAGCGCTTGAACTGGTTGGTGAAGAAGCGCCGCAGGAACAACGCCAGCCAGTGGCGAATTTCCGCCAGGCTGTAAGCCCGTCGCGCCGCGCCGTCGAGATTGGCAGGCCACGCCCCCTTCTCGACATCGTGCCAGGCATTCCAGGCCAGGAACGCGATCTTCGACGGCCGATATCCCAGCCGCGTCAGATAGAAGAGATTGAAGTCCTGCAGGGCATAGGGTCCGACCGACTGCTCGGTCGACTGGATCGCCCCGCCGGCACCGGCGGGGATGAGTTCCGGCGAGATTTCGGTGTTCAGGATGTCGTGCAGGATCCCGGCCGTCTCCTCGTCGACGTCGCCCGATGCCGCGACGAACCGGATCAGATGCTGGATCAGCGTCTTGGAGACCGAGCCGTTGGGATTGTAGTGCGACATGTGATCGCCGACGCCGTAGGTGCACCAACCGAGGCCGAGCTCGGACAGGTCACCCGTGCCGACCACCAGGCCGCGATGCTGGTTGGCGAGGCGGAACAGATAGTCGGTGCGCAATCCCGCCTGTACGTTCTCGAAAGTGACGTCGTAGACCTTCTTGCCCTTGGCGAAAGGATGGCCGATGTCGGCCAGCATTTGCGTTGCCGCCGGCTTGATGTCGATCTCGTCGGCCGTCACCCCCAGAGCCTTCATCAGGCGCCAGGCATTCTTGTGCGTCTTATCCGACGTGCCGAAACCCGGCATGGTGTAGGCGAAGATGTTCTTGCGGCTGAGGCCGAGCCTATCCATGGCGCGGCAGGTCACGATCAGCGCATGGGTGGAGTCGAGGCCGCCCGACACGCCGATGATCGCGTTCTCCGTCCGGCTCGACTGCAGACGCTGCGCCAGCCCCTGCACCTGGATGTTGTAGGCCTCGTAGCAATTGTCCCGCAGCTTGGCGGGATCGGACGGGACATAGGGAAAACGCTCGATGGCGCGCTCCAGCGCCACCTTGTTCTTCGGCGGCTCGAACGCGAATGAAATGCGACGGAAACGATCGACGCGTTCGCGTTCTTCCTGCGCGCAATCGGCATAGCCGCCGTAGCGCAAGCGCTCCTGGCGGATGCGGCCGAGGTCGACGTCGGCATGGACGAGGGTCGAGTCCTTCTCGAAGCGCGTCGATTCGACGAGCTGGTCACCGAGTTCGTAGACCGCCGCATGGCCGTCCCAGGCAAGATCGGTCGTCGACTCGCCCGGTCCTGCTGCTGAATAGGCGTAGGCCGCGATCGCCCGCATCGACTGGCTGCCGCAGAGCAGACGCCGCGCCTCGGCCTTGCCGATGGTGATGTTGCTGGCGGACAGGTTCACGAGCACTTCCGCACCGGCCATGGCAGCATGGCTCGACGGCGGAATCGGCACCCAGACGTCTTCGCAGATCTCGACATGGAAGCTGAAGGCCAGCCCCTGTGCCTGGAACAGGAGGTTGTTGCCGAACGGCACGGACTGGCCCGCCAGCTCGATCTCGTCACGATTGACGTTGGCGCCGGAGACGAAGTGGCGCTTCTCGTAGAACTCGCGATAGTTCGGCAGGTAGATCTTGGGAACGACACCCAGAATCCGGCCGCGATGGATCGCCACCGCGCAGTTGTAGAGGCGGCTGGCGACGCGCAGTGGCGCGCCGACGATCAGCACCGGAAAGAGCTTGCGGCTGGCCGCCACGACCTCGGCGATCGATGCCTCGACTTCGTCGAGCAGGGCATCCTGCAGCAGCAGATCGTCGATCGAGTAGGAGGACAGGCCGAGTTCGGGAAACACCATTACCGCGGCGCGAACCTTATCGCCCTGTGCTGCGAGCTTCAGTGTCTCGGCAAGATTGTAGGCGGTGTCGGCCACCTTGGTGCGCGGCACGCAGCAAGCCACGCGCACGAACTCGTGGGAGTAGAGCGAGAAGAAATCGGACATCGGGACTCCAGCGATCCTCTACGGTCCGATAGCGCTCGTATCCGATCAAGGTCTGGTGGTTAGGCGATGGTGGGCGCGACAGGGATTGAACCTGTGACCCCTGCCATGTCAAGACAGTGCTCTACCGCTGAGCTACGCGCCCATCGCCTGCTATCGCAGAGCGCCCGAGCGCTCGGCAATGCGGAAGGCCGGTCGTCTACATCGCTGACAGCCGGTTGGCAAGTGCGTGACGCGTGACGCGCTTCGTTTCGCGGGTTATTAGCAAGGAATGGACGATCTTCCGGCCCTGCCCGACCACGAGGCCCTGGATTGCCGGCTGCCAGAACGGCAAACGGTGCCCGTAGTGGTGGCATCGCCGCACAGTGGATCGTTCTATCCCCCGGAGTTCCTCGATCAGGCGGCGGTGCCTCTGGCGGCCCTGCGGCGGGCCGAAGACGCCTTCGTCGACGATCTTTTCAGCGCGGCCCCTGCGCTTGGCATGCCATTCCTGGCGGCGCGTTTTCCGCGGTCCTACGTGGACGCCAACCGCGAGCCCTATGAGCTCGATCCAGGCATGTTCGAGGGCCCGCTGCCCCGACCACTCAATCACCGGACGACGCGTGTCGCTGCCGGCCTCGGCATGATCCCGCGTGTCGCTGCCAGCGGCGAGGCGATCTATCGCGGCCGTGTCCCGTCGGAAACCATCGAGCGGCGCCTCGAAACCTGCTGGCGCCCCTATCACACCGCCCTTTCCCTGCTGGTCGAGCGCACCTACAGCACGTTCGGCGGGGCCCTGCTGGTCGATGCGCACTCCATGCCGTCCTCGGCCTCCAATCTCGGCGGTCGCGATCGCGATGGCCGCGTCGACATCGTGCTGGGTGACAATCACGGCGAGTCTTGTGCGCCCGAGCTTGTGACTTGTGCAGAAGCCTGGCTTCGCGCGCGCGGGCTGCGGGTTCACCGCAACCAGCCTTATGCCGGTGGCTTCACGACACAGTGCTACGGTCGGCCCTCACTCGCGCGGCATGCTCTGCAGATCGAAATAAACCGCGCCCTCTACATGGATGAGACGCGGCACGAACGACTGCCGACGATCGGCGTGTTCACGAAGCTGATTACTGGTTTCCTGGAAGAGATCGGAAGTCAGGCGGCATCACTACTGCTGCCTCAGCAACTCGCCGCTGAGTAACCAACCGAAGAGTAGCCAACCCGAGGCCAGAAACGCCGGGACAAAAAAAAGGGGCCGTGACAAGCACGGCCCGAGTTTAGGGAGGAAACGCCCAAGACGGGCATACAGCAAACAAAGAGGCCACCGAGGTGGCGTTTGCTGCCCGCTAAGAATGGTGCACCTGCGAAGGGATTTCAAGAACAAAAAAGAGCCCTGAATTCACATGTTTAACGTCTCTTCGCGTATGCAGCGGAGTGTGTCTTTTCTGCAACGCACAATAATCCTGGGACGCAGCTATGCGCCGAGGACATCGCTTATGCACAAGCAGCCGACGTGCATTTTTGTAGGCTGTTCAAAGACTTGAAGCTGGGATGGAGGAAGTGTTGGCCAAGAAATTTGTTGTTGCAATGATGATGCATGAAACAAACACGTTCTCCCCCCTCCCGACGCCGATCGAGTCCTTTGCCCGCTCGGGCACTTTGAGCGGTCCCACGGCCATCCGGGAGGCCGAGGGTACCAACACCTCCCTGGGCGGCTTCATCGACGTCGCCCGCAAGGCTGGCGCCGAATTCGCCGTCCCTATGGCAGCGTCGGCCAATCCCTCGGGGCTGGTCACCAAAGCCGCCTACGAGCAGATGACGACGGCGATCGTCGACGAGGTGAAAAAGGGCTGTGACGCCGTGCTGCTCGCCCTCCACGGCGCCATGGTCGCCGAACACTACGACGACGGTGAAGGCGAACTGCTGAATCGGATCCGCGCGATCGCCCCCGACGTACCGATCGCGGTCGCGCTCGATTTCCACACCCAGATGACCGACGCCATGATCAACGGCGCCAGCATCATCACCGGCTATCGCACCTACCCCCACATCGATATGGCCGACACCGCGGAGCGTGCCGGGCGCACCCTGATCCGGATGCTGGCCGGCGAGGTCGAGCCCAAGATGGTCTGGGGAAATCGTCCGATCATGAGCAGCTCGCTGGTCCACACGCCTTCGCGCGAGCCGATGAAGACGCTGATGGGCATGGCCAACCAGGCCGAAGACAGCGGCCAGGTCCTGAATGCCTCCGTGTTCGGCGGCTTCCCGCAGGCGGACATCCCCCACCTCGCTTTGTCCTCCGTCATCGTCTGCGACAAGCGGACGGCCGAAGGCGAGATCTTGCTGAACAAGATCCTCGATACGGCCTGGGAGAAGCGCGAAGGCTTCCTCTTCCATCCGGAACCGCTCAGCGTCCAGGTGGCACGTGCCAAATCCTACGACGGCGGCCCGATCGTCATGGCCGACCACGGCGACAATACCGCCTCGGGCGGCACGCAGGACGTGATGAGCGTCATCGAAGAGGCCATGAAGCAGGATATCGAGGACGCCTGCGCCGGCCCGATCTGCGATCCAGCCTCGGTCGACCAGATGATCAAGGCGGGTGTCGGCGCCGAAGTGACCCTCGATCTCGGCGGCAAGGTCGACATGCCGGCCATGGGGCTGAAGGGCAAACCGCTCAAGGTCACCGGCAAGGTGAAGGCCATCACCGACGGCCAGTTCGTCGTTACCGGCCCGATGGCGACCGGTACCACGATACGCATGGGCCGCACGGCCGTCCTCGATACGGGCAAGATACAGATCGTGGTCTCGGAGAAGCGGTCCGAACCCTTCGATCTCGGCGTCTTCACCCATTGCGGCATCGATCCGCGTCGCAAGAAGTACGTGCTGATCAAGTCGCGGCAGCACTTCCGCGCGGGCTTCGAGCCGATCGCCAAGCACATCGTGATGTGCGACGGCGACGGCTGCACCGCCTCCGACCTCAAGCTGTTCAAGTATACGAGGGTCAAGCGGCCGCTATACCCATTCGACCTCGACATGCGGCTCGGCCGCAACGAAGCGTAGGAGTTCCGACATGGCTGCTTATGACCTCGTCATCCGCAACGGCAAGGTGGCCGACGGGACCGGTAAGACGCTGTTTGCCGCCGACGTGGCGCTGAAGGGCGATCGTATCGCCGCCGTCGAGGCGCCCGGCTCCCTAAAGGGCGACAACGAGATCGACGCCAAGGGCAAGGTGGTGGCGCCCGGCTTCATCGACGTGCACACGCACGACGATACCGCCCTGATCGACAATCCCACCATGGCGATGAAGGCCAGCCAGGGCGTGACCACCGTCGTCTGCGGCAACTGCGGGGCCTCGGCCGCGCCGTTCACGCGCGACGATATCGGCCATTTCCTCACCTTGATCGTCAAGAAGCAGGAGAATGTCGCCAAGAGCTTCGCCGAGTTCGCCGGCAAGGTCGAAGCAGCCAAGCCAGCCATCAACGGCGCCTTCCTGATCGGCCATTCGACACTGCGCATGAATGCCATGGGCGACAACCTCGCTCGCCAGGCGACGTCTTCGGAAATCGGCGTGATGCGCGACCTGCTCGACCAGAGCCTGGAGCAAGGTGCCATCGGCATGTCGAGCGGACTGTTCTATCCGCCGGCGATGGCCGCCTCGACCGACGAGGTCGCCGAGATCGCCAAGCCGTTGGGCAAATGGGGAGGCGTCTACACCGCCCATATGCGCGACGAAGGCGACGATATCCTGAAGTCGATGGACGAGACCTTCGAGATCGGCCGGCGTGCCGGCGCGGAAGTCATCGTCTCGCACCACAAGTGCTCGGGCCGCACCAACTTCGGGCGCATGAAGGAAACGCTGCCCAAGTTCACCGAAGCGATGAAGCAACAGCAGATCGCCTTCGACGTCTATCCCTACGTCGCGGGATCGACGATCCTGCGCAAGGAGATGCTCGATCGCGCCGACAAGGTGCTGATCACCTGGTCCGACACGGTGAAGGGCGTGAGCGGCCGCGACCTCAAGGAGATTGCGGCGGAGATGGGCTGCTCGATCCACGACGCGGCCGATCGGCTGCAACCGGCCGGCGCCATCTACTTCATGATGGACGAGAAGGACGTGCAGAGCGCGATGGCACATGCCGGTGCGATGATCGGCTCCGACGGCATCCCCTTCGACACCCACCCGCATCCGCGGCTCTGGGGGACCTTCCCGCGCGTGCTCGGCCACTATTCGCGCGACCTGAAGCTCTTTCCGCTGGAAGACGCCGTGCGTCGCATGACGTCCTATTCGGCGCAGCGCTTCCATCTCACCAAGCGTGGGGAAGTGAAGCCGGGCTTCTATGCCGATATCTGCATCTTCGATCCGACGACCGTGATCGACACGGCCACGTTCGAGAAGCCGATCTCGCCCGCCAAGGGCATCGACACAGTGCTGTGCAATGGCCAGATCGTCTGGCGTGACGGCAAGGTCGGCAGCGGCCGCTCTGGGCGAGCCCTGCTGCGCCAGGACCTGCAGAAAGAAGCGAAGGCCTGAAGAGCGTCGAGGAGGCGCCGCTTCGGCGGTGCCTCCTCAATGCCAATCCATCAGGCTTCGTCGCGGCGCGTCCGCTCCATGCGTTCGTGGCGCTCCTGGGCCTCGACCGACAAGGTCGCGATCGGTCGTGCCTCCAGGCGCTTCAGCGAGATCGGCTCGCCGGTCTCCTCGCAATAACCGTAGGTCCCCTCCTCGATCGACTTCATGGCCTGATCGATCTTGGAGATCAGCTTGCGGAAACGGTCGCGGGTTCGCAGTTCGAGGGAGCGATCGGTTTCGGCGGTGGCACGATCGGCGAGATCGGGCTGCGCCAGACTCTCCTCCTGCATGTTCTGCAACGTCTGGTTCGATTCCTCGATCAGTTCGCCTTTCCACTTCAGCAGCTTCTGGCGGAAGTACTCCTGCTGCATCGGGTTCATGAAAGGCTCGCGTTCCGTCGGCCGGTAATTCTGCGGCAACGTAATCGACATCGTCGGCAACTCCACTCGCAGCGACTACACGTCCGCCGGGGGGATGGCGGACCCTGAGGCGCGCGGAGTATAGGGGCGGCCTTTCGCGCCGCAAGATGGTTCAGAGGCGTTGACCGATTCTAGCCGTGCGCTGCAGCATCGGTCACAATTTCGTTAACTGCGATTCTGCGGGCCTTTCGGAGCACTATCAGTGCGATCATGCTGCAACGCAGCAAATGCCTGCAAAGCAAGCAGGCGGGCAAAGGTCGTGGATAGGTTGAAGGCACCATCGATTTGAAACCCGGCCTGGGCGCCGTCTTCGAGCGTTCTTCCCGTTGTTACGGCCGCCAGGAACGCCGCTTCGGCCGGATCGAGGCTTGCGAACGTCGCATCGTCGGCCCGGCGCAGGACCAGGAGGCAGGCCCCTCCTTCCCCAAGATCGACGGTTTCGTTCGACGCCTCCGGCTGGGAGATCCGCCAGATACGATCGAGCGGATAGGCCGACTGGATGATGGCTGCTCCGGCCGCGAGGTCGAGGGAGAGATCCACGATCTCCTCCGCCGACATAGGCGCAAGGTCGGCCGCCACGAGGCAGTCGCCAGGCGACGTATGGAAGGCAGCGTTCAACGCCCAATCGAGGCGCCCCACATCGACAAGATACGGCAGGGTCGCCGCCGCTTCGTAATCAGCGACGAAGGCCGGGAAGGACGCGCCATACTCCGCCAGAACCGGCTGGCGCGGCAGATCATGGGCGATGAAGGCCCGGGCCATCGTCCGGAAGAACGCCCCGCCGACGACGGCTTGGACCGTCGGAAAGGTTGCTGCCAATGCGCCGATGAGGCTCTGCACGACATGGTGCCGATGAACGCGCAGCCGCGCCGCCGCACCGATCGTGTCGCCAACCACGATCGCCTCCAGCGCCGGCTGGTCCTGGCCACAGATATGGTCCGCGAAGGCGGTCTGCAGGTCACGCAGCGTGGGCATCCGCCCCCTGCCGCTGCGCCAGCATGGCATCGGCGCGCCCGGCTTCCTCGAGGAGCACAGCGAGCGCCGGGATGTCGGTGTCCCACTCGATGAGGGTCGGCCTCGGCCCGTACCGCTCGAGGACCGCGCCGAACAACGACCAGACCTCGTCGCTCACCCGGCTGCCGTGATCGTCGATCAGGAGGGGCTCACCGTCGGCATCGTTCACGGCATGGCCGGCCAGGTGATATTCGCCGATCGCCTCCGCGGGCAGATGCGCCAGCCATGCTCGAGGATCGAGCCTGAGATTGTGGGCGGTTACAGCGATGTTGTTCACGTCCAGCAACAGCCCGCAGCCGCTACGCCGGACAAGCTCACCGAGGAACTCCGGTTCTGACAGGGTCGAATGGGCAAAGGCCAGGTAGCAGGACGGATTCTCGATCAGGACTTGCCGGCGCAGTCGGTCCTGCAGGCGCTGGATGTTGCCCACCACGACGTCGAGCGCCTCTTCGGTGTAGGGCAGCGGCAGCAGATCGTTGAAGTAGCGGCCGCCCGCCGTGCTCCAGGCCAGGTGGTCGGAGACCAAGGCCGGCGCCAGGCAGGCCTCGAGGGCAGCGACGCGCGCGAGATGGAACTCGTCCAATCCATCGACGGCGCCGAGTGACAGGCCGACAGCGTGAAGCGATACCGGATAGTCCCCGCGCAGCCGCTCGACGGCCTGCCGCGCTGGCGACCCTGCGAGATAGTTCTCGGCATGAATTTCGAGAAAGCCCGTCGCCGGCCGCGCCTGCATGACCTCCGCCAGATGCGGGGACCGCAGGCCGATGCCGGCAGCGGTGCGCATGGTCAACTGGCCGTCAGCTTGCCACCGACGATCTTTTCGCACGTGCCTTTGGGAACCGATATCCAGGCATCCGCCTGATGATCGGCCTTCGAGGTGCCCGCACACGACGATTTCGCCGTCTGGCAGTCGTTCTTGCCGGCCTTGGCCACGCCGTAGCACTTTTCCATGGCGCCCTGGGCCTGGACCGTGGCCGGCACCGCGAGGGCGGCAGCCAGGGCCGTGGCGATCGCGATACGGGTCGTATTCATCAAATCCTCCATGGCGTGATTACATCGGCCATATATTCCAGATTGGCCAAATCGGCCGTCACATATCGGCTATCGTAGCCACAGCCCGAGGTCATGCAAACGTGTTCGACAAGCCCGGTAATGCCTTACTTTCGCCCGGAGATTTCGTCCGGCATGGCGATCGGCCCGATTGGGGGCTGGGCCAGATCCAGTCGATCGCCGGCCACCGCATCACCGTGAATTTCGAGAATGCCGGCAAGGTCGTCATCGACGGGAACGTGATCGAGCTCCAGCCAGCCGACCTGCCGCGACCTTGAGCTCGACGGGTGTGTTGACGTTCAGGAAGGCCTCCGCGTTGCCGCCCGGCCAGACCAATTCCTCAAAAACGTAGCGTCGCGCGAACTCGTCGACACGCCGGACGCCCTCGTCCAGCACTGCCCGCCGCAGATCGTGGACGAGCTTCACCGACCACACCGCCAGCGTGTGCTCACGCCTCTGGCCGTGGCGGACCATCAGCACATCGGGTTCCGGCACATGCATCAGCCCGCACAACCGTACGGTGAGATCGAGCGGCAGGAAGGGCACGTCGGCAGGCGCGGTCAGGATCCAGCCGGCATGCGGATGGTGCCGCAGCGACCATTCCATCCCGGCCAGGATGCCGGCCAGCGGCCCGAGACGCCGCCCCTCACGGCGCGCCGCCCGCCGGATAACGGGTGGATCGGCGATCACCGGCACCTTGAGCCGGCGGAAGATCGGCGATGGATCGTTGGCGACGACGACCAGATCCATGACCTGCGGCCGCAGCCGCTCGACGACATGTGCCACCATCGGCCGGCCGCCCAGTGGCCGCAACGGCTTCAAGGGCCCCGGCCCCATGCGCCTGCCCTCGCCGCCTGCCAGGACCACGCCCACCAACGCGCCCGCCCGCACCGGGCCGAATTGTTTGACTGCTTTTGCCATCGTGATGGCACTATGCGGACCAGCCGGAATCAAGCAAGGGGAGGAACGCATGGCTCTGAACGTCGCCAAGGTCGCGAACTGGCTGCAGCAGGTCGACAAGTCGCGCGCCGTCGTCGGCTGGTGGCCCGAGCACCTGATGCCGGCCGACGAACGAACCGCTTACAAGATCCAGGATGCGTTCCTGAAGAAGCTGGTTCCGAAGCAGGGTCCCTGCGTCGGCTACAAGATCGCGCTCACCTCGCCGCAAATCTGGGAGCAGACGGGGCTTCGCGGCCCGGCCTATGGCCCCATCCGGCGCAAGCGGGTGTTCGAGCACAAGGCCGTCGTGCGGGCCGATCGCTGGACCCGGCTCGGCGTGGAACTCGAGATCATCCTCACCGTGAATGCCGACGTCCCCGCCCCCAAAGGCAAAGCTTACGACAAGGACTCGATCGCGGCTTACGTCGGCGATGCCCGCGCCGGCTTCGAGCTGATCGAAGACCGAGGGGCCGACTATAGCCGCCTTACGGTCAATGCCCTCGTGATGGATGTCGGGTGGAACGGCGGGTCGCTGCTCGCGAGACCTAACAAGAACTGGTCAAAGCTCGATCTCGCGAATCTCGACGGATCCATCTCGTTCGACGGCAAGGTCGTGCGCACCGGCCACTCGGGCGACGTGCTGGGCCATTGCTACAATTCGCTGGCCTGGCTCGCCAACAAGCTGGGCGAGCACGGCAAGCGGCTGAGAAAAGGCATGATCGTCTCCAGCGGCAGCATGGTCGCCTGCCAGTTCGTGCCGCCGGGAAGCACCGCCACCGGGCGCATCGAAGGGCTGGGCGAGGTCACGCTGAAGTACGAGCTTCCCAAATAGCGCAGCGCCAAGAAGGGCTCAGCCTAGCGTCGCATCCGGCCGCAACTGCCGCCACGAGAGCCGACGCACGGCGTCGCGGCCGACGACGAGGGCGTCGTAGTCGTCGGGAAAGAGCTGTGCGATCGCCGGATCGAGGGCATTGAGTCCACCCGCATAGGCGCCGAAGGCCGGCAGGATCAGACGCCTGCCGTCAGTCAGGAAACAACGCCGTCGCAAGCCGCGGCCCCGTACCGTAAGTGCCGCCACGGGATGGAAATGCCCCGAGACTTCACCGTCGGCCGGCCCGAACTGCGCCTCGTGGCGAAAGACCAGCGGGCCGCGATCGATCTCTTCCGCAACTTCCCCCCAGCCGGCCGGCGGCGGTGCCGGATCGTGGTTGCCGGCGATCCAGACGAAGCTCGTGCGAGCCGCCAGGCGCTCGAGGGCGATGCGGTCGACCTCCGGCAGCCGGGCAATGGCGTCGCGATCGTGGAAGGTGTCGCCGAGGCAAACGACGGTTCGCGGCCGTATCGCATCGACTAACGCCGCAAGGGCACCCAACGTCTGCCGCGTATCATGCCGCGGCAGGAGCTTGCGGGCGGCTACGGCGTAGGACGAGCCCTTTTCAAGGTGGAGGTCGGCGACCGCCAACAGGCGCTCCGCCGGCCAATGAAGCGCCCCCATCGGCAGCGCTTCCAGTGCCTCGCCCGCACAACTGAACGCCAATCCCTTCATGGATGGATCACGATCCGCGCCCCGGTCGGCACCAGCGACCAGATCTCTCGGATCTCGGCGTCGGTAACGGCGACACAGCCGCTGGTCCAGTCCTTCGCCGGATGGGTCGTCCGCAGCTTGCGCCAGCCATTGGGCAGGCCGTGGATATAGATATCGCCCCCTGGCGGGATATCAAGCGCGGCAGCATGCGCCTTGTCCTCGTTGCTGGGATAGGAGACGCGCAGCGACAGGTGGAACGAGCTTCGCGGATTGCGAGCATCGATCGTGTAGCAGCCTTCGGGCGTGCGGCCGTCGCCCTCACGCTCCTTGTGTTGCAGGGGCGCAAAGCCCAGCGCCACGCGATACTCCTTCAAAACCCTGCCCTCGCGTTTCAGCACCAGGAAGCGGCGACGCTTGAAGACCTCCACCAGGTCGGCCTGGCATTCCGGCGGCGCCATGCCCGGGGCGATGGCTGGCGGCCCCAAACCACGCCGGAAAGCCGCCACGATCTCCCGCCAAGTCATGGCGCGCACGATTGACCGGTCATGGCCTCATGCGCAAGGTGGTCCGATGCGTCGTCTTGTGTGTTTTCTCCTCGCAGCCGTCGGCATGGCGCCGGTCGGAGCGCACGCCCAGATGCAGCCGCATCGTGCAGAATATGCGTTGCGGCTAGGTTCTGCCGCCAATGCACCGCGCATCGGCACAGCGGTGCAAGATCTGACGCAGGACTGCGCCGGCTGGCGCCTCAAGCGCGACATCCTGACGGAGATCGCCCTCACCGCGTCCTGGAAGATGAACCTATCCTCGCAGCTCGACGCCGAGGAACTGCGCACCGGCAACGCCCTGCGGTACCGGACCGTGCAGGTTCAGAACGGAAGCACGCGCGAGTTCAAGGGGCGCGTCCAGCGTTCCGACAAGGAGATCCGTGCCGAGATCACCTACCCCGAGGGACCGCCGGCACAGTTCGTGCTCCCCCCACCGACGCTGCTGCCGATCGCGGCGATCGACCACCTGATCGAAAGGCTCCGCGCCAACGCCGCCGCCTTCCCCGCCCTGATGTTCGACGCCGAGGTCATCGGCGATGTCTTCCTGATCGACGTCACGGAGCTCGAGGGCGAACGCCTGCGCAGTGCCCGGCCAGCCGATAAGCCGGTCGCCCTTCCGAAGGCCAAGTCGTGGCCGGTCTACATGACCTTCACGCGCGGGCGACAGCAGGCCCAACGGCCGCTGTTCGCCGTCTCGGCACAGATCTTCGAGAACGGCGTCCTGGATCGGCTGACCGTCGAAACCGGGCTGGTCACCGTCACCGCCGACCTTCAATCGCTGGAGATGCGGCCGGCACCGACCTGCCCGCGCTCCTAGGCAGCCCATGCCCTCGGGTGACTGAGGCACTTCGGCCAGCCTCGCGAAATAGGTTGCTCTGCCCGCGGGTCTTGCATCTGTAACCGAAGCGGGCGAGATTTTGCACTGATGCCGCTCGCTGCCCGATTTGTCCTGAAAGCCCTGGACCGTTTGTCCGTAGGACGCCTCGTCATGCGACTACCCGACGGTCAGGTGCGTATCTTCGGGGGATCGCAGGCCGAGCCTCATGCCGAGATCCATGTCACGGACCGCCGCTTCTTCCGCCGTGTGCTGGTCGACGGCGACATGGGCTTTGCCGAGGCCTACATGGAAGGCTTCTGCGATTCGCCAGATTTGCCGGCCCTGATCGGCCTGCTGGCCGCCAACGAGGCGGCACTCGGCAAGGTGACGCGGACCAGCACCCTGCACACCGTAGTGCGCAAGTTTTTGCACCGCCGAAACGACAATACGCGCGAGGGCTCGAAGAAGAATATTCATGCCCACTATGATCTCGGCAACGAATTCTATGGGCTGTGGCTCGACCCCTCGATGACCTACTCCTCCGCCCTCTACGAGGGCGAGCCCGGCAAGCCGCTGGAGGCGGCGCAGACCGCCAAGTACGAACGCATCCTCGACCGCCTGGGCGCCCATCAAGGAGACAGCATCCTCGAGATCGGTTGCGGCTGGGGTGGGTTCGCCGAGGTGGCGGCGCGGCGCGGCCTCAGGGTGACCGGCGTCACGATCTCCAAGGAGCAGCTCGATTATGCGCGGACCCGCCTCGAGGGCGCCGGCCTCGCCGACCGGGTCGACCTGCAGTTCCGCGACTATCGCGACATCCAAGGCCGCTACGACCACATCGTGTCCATCGAGATGATCGAGGCGGTCGGCGAGCGTTATTGGCCCGAATATTTTGCGACCTTGAAGCGCCATGTGGCGCCGGGTGGGTCGGCGATCGTGCAGGCTATCGTCATCGCCGACGACTTTTTCGAGCGCTACCGCCGCCACCCGGACTTCATCCAGACCTATGTCTTTCCCGGCGGCATGCTGCTTTCACCAACCAGCCTGCGCGAACAATGCCGGCAGGCCGGCCTGAAGGTCGCGGAACTCTACAGTTTCGGCCTGGACTATGCGCGAACCCTGGAGACCTGGCTCGGCCGGTTCGACAGGGTGACCGACCAGATCGGCCGGATGGGCTTCGACGAGCGCTTCCGCCGGATGTGGCGGTACTATTTGGCCTATTGCGCCGCAGGCTTCTCGACCCGTCGAACGGACGTTTTGCAGGCGCATTTCCGGCATATATAACTCTGGGCAACAAAAGGGCCGCCGCTGGAAGGTGTGCCGAACAGGAAGGCCAAACCCGCGTGCATGCGCCCAAGTCCGGCATCGCTTCGATGACGACGTCCGTGAGATTGAGTTTCGACCGCCTGGTCGCCTACTCCACCAATCAGCTGCCGCTGAACATGGCGGCCCTGCCGGTGGTGCTGAATGTCAGCCATTTCTATGGCGAGGTGCTCAAGGTGCCGCTCGGCATCATGGGCCTGATCTTCATCGCGACCCGTGTGATCGACGCCATCCAGGACCCGGTCATCGGCCTGATCAGCGACCGCTTCACCCATCGCGGTCCGCGGGGTCGTCTCACATTCGTGGCCCTGATGCTGCCGCTGCTGATCGGCGGCTTCTACATGCTCTTTCATCCGCCGGAGGCCGTGTTCAATCAGCCTGGGCTGCTCGCCAGCTGGCTGTTCGTGGCCCTCTTTGTCGTCCATCTGGGCTATGCCGGCGTGTCGATCAGTTACCATGCGCATGGCGCCGAGCTGACCGACGACTACAACGAGCGGACACGGGTCACCGTCGGTCGTGAAGTGTTCGGCCTCTTGGGCATGACCCTGGCGGTCGTGCTGCCGACCTACTTCACGGCCAAGCTCGGCGACCATGCCGGCTATGTCTATATGGGGCTGTTCTTCATCCCCCTCGCCATCCTTTTCGCCTTGCCCACTTTGATCTGGTCGCCCCCCTCGGTTCACCCGCCGGTCGTGCGCGAGCAACCAGAGATCCATGTCCGCTACTTCCGGAACTGGCTGATCGGGATGATGCCGTGGCTGGCACGGCCGACCCAGAACATGGAAAAGAGCTTCTCGCTCAAGACCCTCGTCCCGTTCTTCGCTCCGATGAAGAACAAGCTGTTCCGGCGTCTGCTGCTGGTGTTCATCGTCAACGGCTCGGCGCTGGGCGTCGCCGTCTCGGTGATGCTGTTCTACGTCGAGCACGTTCTGAAGGGCGGCAAGATGCAGGCCGGCATCATCCTGCTGGTCTATTTCGGATCGGCGGCCGCCTCCGTGCCGTTGTGGCTGCTGCTGTCCCGCCGGCTCAGCAAGACCGCCGCCTGGTTCATCGCCATGGTCATGACCGCTGCGGCGATGCTGCTTGCGGTCTTCCTCGGCGCCGGCGACTTCGTATGGTTCGTCCCCATCGCCATCATCACGGGCCTCGGCATCGGCGCGGACTATGGCCTGCCGCCGTCGGTCCTGGCCGACATCATCAATTCCGACGAGGGCCAGGACACCAAGGGCGATACCGGTGCCTATTTCGGCCTGTGGGCGCTCTCGACCAAGCTCGCCACCGCCATCGGCGCGGCGGGCTCGCTGCCCGTGGCCGCCCTGCTCGGTTTCAACCCCGGCATGGGGCAGTACAGCAGCACGGCGCTGATCATCGTCTACATCGCCTTGCCGGTCGCCATCAAAATCATCGCTGCTCTGCTGATCTGGCACATTCGCGTCGAAGCCGAACGTGGTTCCGTCCGCGACGAGATCCTGGGCCGCGGCAACGCCGTGCCCCAGAGGAGTTAGGCGAAGAGGCCGAGCTTCTGGGGCTGGCGCAGGCCGTAGTCGCGCTGCAGGCCCCAGCAGCCCTGGGCCACCGTGGCGAAGACGCTGCGGAAATCGACCGTGTGTCTGAGATCGCCGTCCGGTAGGTCGTGCAAGGACGGATAGGCGCCGTGCAATCCGCCCTTCACCGCACCGCCCATGATGAACTGCGGTGCCGCTGTTCCGTGATCGGTACCGGCGCTGGCATTCTGCTTGGCCCGGCGGCCGAACTCCGAATAGGTCATCACCACAACGTCGTTCCAGCAATTGGCGGCAATCAGATTGTGCCGCAATGTCGCGAGGCTCGACGCCAGATAGGCCAGCAGCCGTTCCTGCGTCCCAGCCTGGTTGGCGTGCGTATCGAAGCCCCCCAGCGCCACCTTTACGGCCACCACGGGAACCTTCGACGTGATCACCCGGGTGGCGACATCGAGTTGGCGCCCCAGCAGGAACTCCTGCCCGTAGGCCTCGGCAGGCGCCGCCGCCGAGCGCAGTCTGTCGCGCAGGCCAGCCGCCGCGGCGTTGATCTCATGGCGCACGGCCAGCAGATGACGCAGGGCGGGATTGCCACCGTCGGCGATGTCCCGCGCATCCTTGATGTTTGCCGCCTGCCGTAGAAAGTTCTCGGCATCCTGCATCACGATGGTGCGCAGCTCCGGTCCCGTCGACGGCAGTGCGTTGGTATCGGCGACGATGCAGTCCACCCCCGCGCCCTTGGCCAGGCTGACGCCTTGGAACGAGCGCGCAATCCAGCCTTCGCCCAGGGTTTGGCTGGCAGCCGATGCGGTATCCCAGATCTCGATGGAGCGGAAATGCGACCGGTTCGGATAGGGGTATCCGACACCCTGCACGATCGCCAGGTCACCTGCCTTCCACGACTCCATCAGCGGCTGCAGCTTCTCGTGCAGGCCGACTTTCTCGTCGAGCTGGATCACCCGTTCGCGCGGCACGCCGATGGCCGGCCGCAATTCGCGATATCTGGCGTCGGCATAGGGCACCAGCGTGTTCAGCCCGTCATTGCCGCCCTTCAGTTCGACCAGGAGCAGGATCCGGCTCATCGCCCTCTCCTCACTTGAGCTGATAGGCCGTGTCGAGCATCGCCGTCGCCACGGCAACACCCGGCGACGAGGGCACATCGACCGAGTCGATAGGCTGGCGCGGCAGCAGGGTCCGCACCAGGACCGCGCTCTCCACTCCGTCCAAGGTTGGCCCCAACCGAACCTCGACGCCGGCATTGCGCAGACTGCGGCCCTCGACCGGCCGACGCTCGGCCATCTGCATCTGCTGCATTTGCACCGTGCTGTCGTCGGCCGGAAGCTGCTGCTTGCGGTCGGCGCGCCGATTGGGCCGCTGCGCCATCATCATGCCCGCTTCCATCGGCGCCACTGTGGTGGCTTCGATCATGCGGCGCAGGAACTGCTGGCGCAGCAGCAGCGTATAGGTGGTGATCCAGCTTTCACCGCCGGCCCAGCCCTTCACGTTCGGTGGATCGAAGGGCACCTGCCCCAGCCCCTGCAGCATGCGCAGCAGGCCGGTCTTCTCCGGTACGGGCAGGCCGAGCATATGGACGCTGCCCACGATCAGGTCGACAGGCGACTTGATCAACGCTCCACGATTGGCGGGATCGCGGAAGGCCGGCGACAGCAGGATCGCCCTCACCAGCGGCTTGATCTCGTAGCCGCTCCGGCGGAAGTCGCCCGCCAAACGAGCGACCTCGGCGCGATCCGGCTTCAGCGATACGAATTCCAGCCACAGCTTCTCGACAATGGTCTCGGCTGTGCGTGGCTGGGCCAGCAGAATGGTGACGATGTCCTCACCGCCGAGCCGGCCGGTCTTGCCAAGGAAGGTCTTCTCGCCGCTGTCGTGCTGGCCGGGACGTTCGACGAACTGTCCCGTTTCGCGATTCACCGACCAGCCGGTGAAGGCCCGTGCCGCCGCCTTGATATCGGCTTCGGCATAGTGGCCTTCGCCCAGGGTGAAGAGTTCCAGGAGTTCACGGGCGAAGTTCTCGTTCGGCTGGCGCGCCACCGAGCGCATGCCGTCGAGGTAGATCAGCATCGCCGGATCCCTGGCCACGTCCCGCAGCAGCGTCGCGTAATTGCCCAGCGCTTCGCGGCGGAACAGGGCGTTCTGCCGGAACAACGCCGGTGCATAGCGGACCTTCAGCATCGAAGACGTGAAGTGATTATGCCAGAACAGCACCATGCGCTCGACCAGCGGCTGGTCGGTCGCCAGCATCTCCTCGATCCACCAGTTCTTGAGTTCGCGCCCCTGCTCCTGCACGGGCCTTACGATATCGAGCTTCTTGCCGTTGCCCGCTTCCTTGCGCTGCGCGTCGGCCATCTGCTGCTGACGGCGAACCTCAGCAGGCCCCAGCGTCACCCAATCCGGTGCGGGCGTTGCCGCGGTGCGTCGGATGTTGCCCAGAAGACGATCGACGGCGCCGGCATAGTCGACCGTCTCCAGGGCATGGACTTCGGCCGGTGTTGCGCCGAACGACGTCCGCGACAGGAGATGGCGCGCTTCGTCGAAGCCCATCGCCGATGCCGCGCGCACAGGCGCTGCCGGCCAGAGCCCCACGGAGAGAGCGGTGGCGCTTGCTATGAAGCCTCGACGGCCGAGTTGCGAAGCCATGACGGCCTCCTGGGGCGAACTAAGGGCGCGGCGCCGGCTGGCCAGGCTGTCCTGGCCGCGGCGCGGCGGCAGGCGTTGGGCCGACGAACCGATCGGCGAACGTCCCGTACATGCGCTCGCGCTGGTCGGGCCTCAGCTTGGGCTCGAAGGCCTCCAGATTGCGCAAATTTTCCTTGATCAACTCACCGCGCAGCGTGCTCACGCGATCGATCAGGGCTTCGACTTTGGCGAAATCCGGCTGGGGCTGGCGCATCTCGACGGCGACCAGCTCGCGATCCTTATGGATTTCCGCCAGCCGCTGGCGACGTTGCGCAGCGTTCTGCTCGATCAGGCTGCGCAAGGCTTCGCGTTGATCGGTATCGAGACTGAGTTCGCGCGTCATGATGTCGAGCTGGCTGGGGCGCGGCGGCACGCCCGGCGTCCCCGGAGGCGGTGGTGGCGGCGGAGGAAGCAGGCCGGCAGCGATCGGTGGCGCGATCCAGCTTCGGAACACGAAGCCGCCTATGGCGAAGCCATTGAGCAGAAGCGACAGGACCAGCAGGACCTGGAGCAGGCGCGCAGTCATCGTCAGATGCCGTCCGAAGCGAAGAACTCACTGATCTCTGTCGAAATGTCCGACGGCGTACCCACCTTCTGATTGCTGCTTGTCTGGGCCTGTTGCTGCCGCATCACGGACGTCCCCAGGCCACCGCCCATCGTGAAGCCGCCGGCCGCGATGACGACGGCCGCGATGGTCACGGCTGCTCTCTGCAGGGCGTAGGGCGCGGCCCAATTCAGCCAGCGATGCAACAGGCCGCCGCGCGCGACCCGCTGTTCGGCGCCGAAGCCGACCAACGCGTGCGCCCGGACGACCATGCGCTCCGGCGCCATGGGCAAGGGTTTGCCCAGGATATCGGCTATTTCGAGCGCGGCCCGTCGCATCTCGGGAGCCGCGGCAACAGCGGCTTCGATTTGGGCGCTCTCGTCCTCTCCCAGTCGGCCGTCGATCCACGCTGCGAACGCCATCTCGTCGACCGGGCGCAGTTCCACGGTGCTGCCGACGGCCAGGCGCCGCCACAGCTCCTTGTCACTCGCAGGCAGGTCGTCACGTTCCATGCGCATCGCGCTCTCCTAGCTCACCATACGGCAAAGGCATGCGTTTCATCCCCCGACCTATTCCGTCCCCTCGCGAAAATATGCCCGCAAGCGCGTCAAAGCGCGGTGCTGCGTGCTTCGTATCGTCTGCGGATCGACTTTCAGAAGCTGGGCAATGTCTGCGACATCGCGCTCCTCATCGTAGATGTACTTCAAGATCAAGGTTTGGCGTTCGGTCAGAAGTCCTTGAGGAATCTTGAGTTTTTCGATGTGGCGGTCTTCGACGCCCAGGGCGGTTTCGGGAATTTCGTCGATCGGCTGGGTAGGCCGACGCCGGCGGCGAACGTGATCGATCGCCGCCGACCTGGCGATCACCGCCAGCCAGGTCGAAAGCCCAGCGCGAGTAGGGTCATAGGTCTTGAGCAGACGAAAATCCTGGGCGCACAGCCGGACGAAGACGTCCTGGGCCGCATCCATGACGTCCTCTTCACCAAGCCCGTAGGACGCAAGAGCACGTCGCACCATGGCGTTGATCAGCGGTGCCCCTGCGACCACAAAGGCGTCCCAGCTGCGCTTGTCGCCTTTTGCGAGCGCTTGCAGGTCGATCTGGTTGAGGTCCGCCACCTGCACTCTTTCTCGCCGATCCGCCCTGCAGTCTAACAGGCTTTGTGGCCAAAAGCGGTCCCGCTAAAGTCGCGCAACCATTTTGGGGAGCGTTGTTGATGAGCGAATCGCTGACCAGGCAGTTGAAATTCACCAAGCACGCGGTTCGCGGCAAGGGCGTTGTCGTCGCACAAAACGTGAAGGCCGCCGAAGTCGGCGCGGCGATCCTGCGCAAAGGCGGCAATGCCATCGACGCGGCCGTCGCCACCGGCATGGCGATCGGCGCCGTCGAGCCCTGGATGAGCGGCATTGGTGGCGTCGGCTTCATGACGATCTGGAGCGCCAAGGAAGGCCGTGCCTGGACCATCGACTACGGGCCGGTGTCGGCCAAGAAGCTCGATCCCTCGGTCTACAAGATCGTCGGCCCCGGCCCGGCCAATCCCTTCGCCTGGCCGGACATCGAGGACCAGCGCAACGAGGTCGGCTACCACTCAATCGCCGTGCCCGGCATGGTCGCCGGCCTTGCCAAGGCGCTGGAGCGCTTCGGCTCGCTCTCCTGGAAGGACGTCCTGCAGCCCGGTGTCGAGATCGCCCAGCGCGGCATGGAACTCGACTGGTACATGCAGGTGATGATCGCCAATGGCGCAAAGCACCTCGCCAAGTTCCCGGCATCCCGCGCGAACTATCTCTGCGACGACGGCCGCGTTCCCGCCCACGACTGGGCCGGCACCCAACGCTTCATCAAGCTCGGCAATCTCGGTGAGACGATGCGCCGGCTGGCCGAGGGCGGTCCACGGGAATTCTACGAAGGCAGTCTGGCGCGAGACATCGCGGCCGACCTGCAGGCCGGCGGCTCCGCCATCTCCTACGACGACCTCAAATCCTACGAGGCAAAGATCGTCGAGCCTCTGTCGTTCGAGCACAATGGCGTGACGGTCAACGTCGCGGGCGGCCTTACCGCCGGCCCCACATTGCGCCGCACGATCGAGCTCACTGCCGGCAAGACCAAGGGCAAGGGTGCCCCCGACGTCGACTTTTTCGCCGCCATCGCCGAAGGCATGCACAAAGCCTACGACGAACGCCTGAAGACATTGGGCGACAAGCCGACCAATACTTGCACCACGCATTTCTGTGCCGCCGACTCCGAAGGCAACATGGTGGCCCTGACCCAGACCCTGATGTCGCTGTTCGGCTCCTGCGTGATGCTGCCCAAGACCGGCATCACCATGAACAACGGCATGCTGTGGTTCGATCCCGAGCCCAACCGGCCGAACTCGATCGCCCCGGGCAAGAAGCCGCTTTGCAACATCTGTCCGGTGGTCGTGGCCAAGGACGGCAAGCCGTGGTTCTGCATCGGCGCCTCGGGAGGCCGGCGCATCGTCCCGGCCGTGACCCAGCTCGCGCTGATGCTGGTCGATCGCGGCATGGACGTCGAAGCGGCCTTCCATCAACCCCGCATCGACGTCTCCGGCGTCGGCCCCATCCGGGTCAATCGCGACCTGCCGGACGGCGTGAAGAAGGCCATTGCCGCCAAGTTGCCGATTGTCGAGGTCGACAATCCCGTGTCGCCGCTCGGCTTCGCCAATCCGTCCTGCATCGTCCGCGATCCCAAGACCGGCGAGTTGACCGGCATGAACGAGGTCATGTCGCCATGGGCTGGCGGCGCCGCGCAGTAGCTGCGGCGCTGGCCGGGCTCGCGCTCGCAGCCCCCGCCGCGGCCCAGAAAGTCGACGTTCCGCTGCCTGTCCTCGTGCCGCTCACGGGCTTCGTGGCTCTCGAGGGCACGAGCCAGCGGAACGGCGCGACCCTGGCGGAACGCCAGATGCGCGAGGTCAGGATCGAGACGCGGGTGCTCGACACACAGGCGACGCCGGAGGCGGCCGTGACGGCCTGGGAGCGCGCTGTCGGTCGCGTGCCTCCCCCCGCCGTCGTGGGGCCCATCCTCGGCACGCAGATGCTCGCCTTGATGCCGATGGCGCAGGCGGCCGGCGTGCCCCTGCTCACCATCTCCGGCACCGCGCGGCTGTCGGAGATGGGCAATCCCTACTTCTTTCGTTTCTTCCCGAGCGATTCGACGGTGAAGGTGGCGCATGCCCGCTACGTCGTCGAGAAGCTCGGCGCCAGGCGGCCGGCCGTGATCTACCAAAGCACTGCCTACGGCCAGTCCGGACGCGAGCAGCTTGCCAAGACGTTTGCCGAGCTCAAGGCGCCGCCGGTGCTCGAGGAGAGCGTGGCGCCCACCGCCAACGACCTGACCGCCGCCCTTACGCGCGCCAGGGGCGCCAATGCCGACGTGATCGTGCTGCATCTGCACGCGGCATCGACCGTGCTGGCCGTTCGGCAGGCCAGGCAGCTCTTTCCCGACCTGCCGGTGGTTGCGGGGTCAGCGATGCATCAGCCGGCCACGGCCGCTCTCCTGGAACCGGCGGAACTCAAGGGGGTTTGCGCCGAGACCGCGTCGTCACCGATTTCCGCCACCGAGGGCCCGATGAAAGCCTTCACGGACGCCTATCGCGCTGCCTTCAAAGCCGACCCGGACGCCTTCGCCGCCGCCCAGTACGACGCCGTCGGCATGCTGGCGGCCATTGCCGCCGACCTCCGCAAGGCCAACCAGCCCGTAACGCCGTCCGCCGTCCGCAGCGCGCTCGGCCGGGAGAGCTACAAGGGACTGGTGACCACCTACAAATCCGACGGCAAGGGTAACATGGCCCACGAAGCCGAAATCGTCTGCTTCGACGGCGTGAGCCGTGTCCCCAAGGTCGTCGAGCGCTATACGATCAGATAGCGCCCGCCAAATCGTGCACCTTCGGATCGCGTTCAGTGCTTGTCGTTGGAGGGCGGGTTGGTGAGGCGGTCGACGATAGCGATCCCGATGGCTGACACGATGAACAGCCCGTGGATGATCGACTGCCACATGATGGCGGCTTCCGAGTAGGTGGAGTCGGGCTTCCCGAGCGAGCCTGCCTCGATGAAGGTCCGCAGCAGGTGGATCGAGGAAATGCCGATGATCGCCATGGCGAGCTTGATCTTGAGCACGCTGGCATTGACGTGGCTCAGCCATTCCGGCTGGTCGGGGTGTCGATTGAGCTGCATGCGCGACACGAAGGTCTCGTAGCCGCCCACGATCACCATGATCAGCAGATTGGAGATCATCACGACGTCGATCAGCCCGAGCACGACCAGCATGGCCTGCTGCTCGGTGACGCTGGCGCTATGGGTGACCAGATGAACGAGCTCTTTGAGGAACAGGAAGACGTAGACGGCCTGGGCGACGATCAGGCCCAGATAGAGCGGAAGCTGCAGCCATCGCGAAGCGAAGATCAGCCGCGGGATCGGGCGCAGGGTCCGCGCATCGCGGATGGGTTCAGCGGCCTCGGCAGGCGTCATGGGGGGATTTCCAGTCTGTTGCGAGTGGATCGGACCGGGCATATGGACCAATCCAGGCGGGCGTTTCAACCCGTGTGCAATACCGTCTTCAGACTTTAACCCGGGCAGGCGGCACTGGAAGCCCGGCAATTTCCGCGCGTATCACGAAGATACTTCCGCAATTCTCTGTCGGCCCACCCCGCGAGCCCGTGACCACGTAGAGATCGCGCAGGTCCGGACCGCCGAAGCACAGGCTGGTCACCATGGGCAGCGGCACGGCAAGGTTCTGCCGGAGGGTACCGTCGGCATTGAACACCGCGACGCGGCCGCCATGGGCATCGGCGACCCACACCGAACCGTCGCTGGCGACCTTGAGACCGTCCGGCACGCGGCCCTCGCCCATCGAGGCGAAGATGTACCAAGGCCCGACGCTGCCATCAGGCCTGACGTCGTAGCCGCGCACGATCCCCGCCCGTGCATCCGAATGGTAGAGGCGCCGGCCGTCCGGCGAGAAGCCCAGCCCGTTGGTCAGCAGCACACCGTCGGACAGGGTGCGCATCGTCCCATCGAGGTCGATGAGGTGCAGATAGCCGGGCTTCGGCGTCTCCCCGCCGAAGACCTTGAAGGCCAGCGATCCGACATAGAGGCGCCCCGCCTGATCGACCGTCAGGTCATTGAATCCTGTCGCTCCGGCGATCGCCTCCAGCGCCAGGAGCGTCTTCGTTTCTCCGTCGTCCAACGATACATGGGCGATGTCGCGGCCGCCCACCACCAGGCCGCCCCTCGCGTGCAAAGCCATGCCGCCGATGCCGCGCCGCTTCGGCACGACCTTGGAAACTTCGCCGGCATGGTCCAGCAGGTGGACGCCGCCGTTGATCACGTCGCTGAAATAAAGGCCGCGTGCCGGATCCCAGACCGGGCCTTCGATGAGGCCGTAGCCGGTTGCAATCTCTTTCATGAGCGAGGCCTCAGCCCCTGGTCTTGCGCCTTGATCTGAAGCGCTAGGTACTTGGAGTACATGCGGCACTGGGCGAAGGAACCGCCGGTGAACCACAGCCCGGGCTGCGCCGTCGGCACCCACATGTTGCGGAGCTCCTGGGTCGCCGGATCGAAGCCCCAGACCGGGCCGACCTTTGCCGCAACCTCCGGGCCGAACAGCTGACCGACCAGATGATCCTGGCCCTGGTAGCCGGTGGCCAGCACGACCAGATCGACGGGACGCGTGCTGCCGTCTTTCATCGTCATGCCGGTCTCGGTGAACTCGGCGATGTCGGCATACTGGATGAGGCCGATCTCACCACGCACCATGAGGTCCGACGCCCCGACATTGAAGTAGTAGCCGCCGCCGCGGGACCGATACTTCAGGGGCCAGCCGGTGCCGCCTTCGCCGAATTCGAGCTTGAAGCCCACCTTCTCCAGCCCTTCGAGCAGCGCCGCATCGTGCCGGCGCGATTCGTCGGTCAGGATCTTGTGCGCCACCTTCATCATCCGAAGCGGCACCGAGACGTTGATCAGATCGCGATCTTCGTAGGTCGGCCCCTTGCCGTAATAAACGCCGTCGTAGAGCTGCGCGCTGGGCTCGACATTCGTGACGAGAGTCGGGCTGCGCTGCACGATGGTCGTGCGCGCACCATTGCCGTGCAGGTCCTGTGCGATGTCGTGCGCACTGGTCCCGGTGCCGAACACATAGACGTTCTTGTCCCGCCAGGCCGCGCCGTCCGTGAACTTGCTGGAGTGCACGACTGGCCCGGAGAAGCGATCCAGGGTCGGAATGTCGGGCAGTTTCGGGGTGCCGCTGACGCTGGTCGCCATCACGATGTGGCGGGGATGCAAGGTGCGGCCCACCCCATCGGCGACGTCGAGCGCAAGCTGGACCGTCCAGCGCTGCTCGGCTGGATCCCAAGTCGCGCCCCGGAAGGTGGTGCGCGTCCAGAAGTCGATCTCCATCGTCTCGACATAGGACTCGATCCAGTTGGCGATCTTGTCCTTGGGAATGTACTTCGGCCAGGTCCTGGGAAACGGCAGGTAGGGGAAATGATTGCTGTGCTTTTGATTGTGCAGCTTCAGCCCGTGGTAGCGCTTGCGCCAGTTGTCGCCGATCCGCGCCATGCGATCGATCACCAGCGCATCGATGCCCAGTGCCTTGAAGCGCGCGGCCGCCGTCACGCCGGCATGCCCGCCGCCGACGATCAGCACGACAGGTTCCCGATCTTCGTAGCGCGACGACTGCTGGCGACGATCGAGCCAGTTCGGGCCGTGGAAGTCGCGCTCGAAGGCAGGTTCCTCGTTCGCTTCCAGGATGGTCTCTTCTTCGAAGCCGGTAAGCTCGTCGAGCGCCGTCATCAAGGTCCAGGCCACCGTTGCGCCGACGCGGCAGTCGCTGCGCTTCAATCGCACGATGGCGGCCCCTCGCCCCACGGCCGTGTCGAACTGGAGAATGGCCTCGACGCAGTTCTCGCCGGCGCGTTCGACGTCGCGTGGCGGTTCACGGCCGGCATCGACGGCGAAATTGCCGGCACCGCTCGCCGCGGCAGCTTCGACCAGGCGACGGGCGACGGGTTCGCGGTCGCTGACCGTCTCGATGCTCCAGGTGAGCGCCACGATATCGCGCCAGTCGCAGTCACCTCGGAAGAGCGCGCCGACCGCGGCACTGTCCCGTGCCTCGAGCGCGGCGTTCAGGCCCAGCAGCCAATCACCGACAATCTGTTTCGCATCACGGCTGAGTTCGACGTCCATGAAATCGAGCCTAGAGCGTATGGCGCGCTCTTGTCATCCTGCGCGCAACGACCACGACGGGAGATCGAAATGTCACTCTACGAACTGAGAACCTACACGCTTTACGTCGGCAAGATGACCGAAGCCGTGAAGCTCTACCAGGAGTTTGGCTTCCCGGCCCTCGACAAGGGCGGTCACGCGAAGAATCTCGTCGGCTACTTCCAGGGCGATACGGGAACGATCAACCAGCTCGTCCACCTTTGGAAATTCAACGACGATGCCCATCGCCGCAGCCACTGGGCAGCCGTCTTCTCCGATCCCGCTTTCATGGACGGCTTCGCCGTCAAATTTCGCCCCCTGGTGATGAGCCAGGAGGTGAAGCTGCTGAACGCGGCTCCCTGGGGCCCCCATCCTTAGGCCTTAGTGACCGGTCGACGGCATTCAGTGAGCCAATTCTTCGCAGGCCGCGGGACACGATGTTCTCGCGCGAGCCTGCGGCAGCGGATAGGTTGTCCGCGGGTGTTTGACAGGAAATGATCTTCAATCTGACTTTGGTGCACGTGCTGCTCGCATTGGGGGCCGGCAGTTGCGTGTACTTCGCTCTACGTGAGATCCGTCGCCGATACGTATCGATCTGGCGCCTGTTCGTGCCGGCAGCGTTGGCAAGCCTGGTCGCAGCCTGCTTGTTCCTGCTCCAGGTCATCGCTCACCGTCCTCCCTGGGCGTTCGAAACGGCACTGCTCGTCGGCCTGGCCGTCGGCGCCCTGCGCGGCTTCACGACGACGGTTCAAGTCGATCTCTACATGTCGCTTCTGCAGGATCGATCGCCGGCGAAGCGCGTCCTGCTCTGGGTTCCCATTGCCCTCGCAATAGCCGTTGCCGTCGAAATCGTCGGTGCAGTCGTGGCACCTGCCCTCGACAATCTTAGGCTCGGCGCCGCGGTTGCCGCTGTCGCCTGCGCCGGCCTGCTGATCGGCCGGGCCGCCGTCATGTCGGTGCGCATCACGATGGCAACGCTGAATCCAGGCCCGAGCCACCGCAAGCGGCCTTCCTAGAGATTCAGCCCTCGATGCCGGTTCGCGCGCGTCCCAGGACGGGATGGGCTGGCGACGGGGCCGCCTGCGCTCCGCACCGGCGTATGTAGCGCTCGGTCAGGATAGGCCCCACGACCGACGTCACGATAACCAGCACAAGGACCGTGTTCAGCATCGGCTGATCGAGCAGCCGTTCACCCGCCTTGTTCATTGCCTGGTAGCCGACCAGCGCTGCTGCCAGGGTCGCGGCGACTTGCGGCATGGTCAGTGAGCCCATGAGGCCACGTTCGGCTGCCGGATATTTCCAGGCATGGCCCACGGCCTGCGCAGCCAGCCACTTGGAGCCGATCAACCCTAACACGATTGCCGCGACCATCCCGGGGGTCGACACCACCGTTTCCACGAAGAGCTTCATGTCGACGAGAAAGCCGGTGACCACGAAGAATGCCGGCACGAAGAACTGATTGCCGATGAACTCGATCTTCTCCTTGGCCGAGGTGCCGCGCACCGCCTCGTTGACGGCAAGGCCGGCCAGGAAAGCGCCCAGGATCCCCTCCAGATTGAGCAGTTCGGCCAGGCATGAGCCGAAAGCCACGATCATCAGCATCAGGGTGAACGACGCGCCTTCGCTGCGTCCGGCCTTGTCGAACACCCAGCGGCCAACCCGTCCCAATATCCCCACCATGACAAAGATGAAGAAAGCGAGTTCCGCCAACTGCCGCAGAAGCGACATCCATTCGAAGCCCGTGCGGTGCGTTGTGACGCAGAGCGCCAGCACCAGGAGCGACGCCATGTCGGTCAGGATCGTGGCGCCGACGGTGACATTGACCGATGGCAGCTTGCCGAGCCCGGCCGCCGCCACCATCGGATAGGCAATCAACGTGTGCGACGCCAGCAGGGAGCCGATCAGGATGGCCGATACGGTCCCGTAGCCGAATGCCAGGCCGACCGCGGTGCCGGCCAGCATCGGCAGGCTGAAAGTGACCACTCCGAAAAGAAATGCCCGAGTGCGGTTCTCGCGGAACAGTCGGAGATCGACCTCGAGCCCCACGAAGAACATCAGTAGGAGCTTGCCGAGTTCGGCGAAGAAGTTAGCGACCTCACCGCGCTCCGGCAGCACGCTGACACCATGCGGCCCCAGAACGACGCCGACCAGGATATAGCCGACGACGAGCGGAATACGCAGGCGCGCCGTAAGATGCGGCACCAGCAGCATGAGAAACAGGGCAATGCCGAACCGCGCCATGAGGGGCAGTTTCACGGTGGCGAGATCGAATTCCATGGATGCCCGGGCCGACTAGTCGTTCCAACCTAGCTTACACGACGTGATGACAACCGCTGCGCTCTAGGATGTCACCGGATTGAGGGGCGGCAACACGGTCGTCCGGCCGCGGGGTGCCGTCTTCCCTCGCAAGGCGTCGACCTGCTCGGCGAAGGCTTCGGCTTGGACGGACGACCAGGGTGCACCGCCGAAAAGGGCCGGTTCGATCTGCTCGGCGAGCCCCGAAACGTCGGTGGTCCGTGGCAGGCGCGATCTCCATAGGGCAAAAGCGCGAAAGATTGGATCGGGATCTCCCTGCCGGCAGGTCGCCATCAGATCCTGGAAAGCCTTCTCCTCCGAGCCCAACCACCGCGCCCTGCGGACATTTCGCCACCGCAGGACGCGCGGACCTGCCCATAGGGCCAATGCAACGACACCCAGGGCCGTCGCTGCAACGTAGATCCATCGTTCGACCCGGTCGCGGGCATTTTCAGTCGTGGGCGCTGCCGCGACCGTCAAGGCAATCCCGTCCCCCGTCGCGCGCCGCAGGCGCCCCGCGGACAGATCCCACCAGGGCTGCACCACATCCGGGATCGCGAAGGCTCCACCTGTCTCGAACACATAGGTCACCTTGTCCGTCCGCCGGCCGGTGAGCGACCCTCGATCGACCCGGTCGTCGCTCTGGGGAGGGTCGACATAGACGCGAACACCCGACGGCGCGGCATAGGCAAGATCGAGCATCGCCATGCCCGGCACGTCGCCAGCCTCGCGGATAACTGTCCGTACGATGGCGTCACCTGCCTTGAATGGGCCCGACGGGCTCGGCGTCCATTGCTCCTTGAGTGTTAGCGAAGTGGTCGCGATGACGGGTTGCGACGGGTCCACGCCAGGCGGCACGGCGACTTCCAGTGAGATGGCCTCTCCCTCGACACGTCCAACTGGCTCGCCTGCCGTGTCCAGCAGCGTGGCGGTCGGTGCGGCGATAACAAACTGGCCCCCGCGCCGGGCGTAGAAGGCAAACTCGAAGCGCTGACCGACATAGCTCTTGCCGTCGACCCTGTCGCTGATCGTCGTCGCCTGGGTTTCGTAGCGGACGATCTGGGCTCCCGGCACGTCCGGGATCGAAACCCGCGGTGGACGCGGCATTTGATCGGGAAACAAGACGTCGACGAAGACGCTTACGCGCTGACCGAGGACGGCCCCCTGCTGTGGCTTGATCGAGGACCGCACGATCACGCCAGCCGTCTGGGCCGCAGCCGGCCAGGCCAGCAACAAGGCGATCAAGAGTGCCAGGGCTCTCACGGCGAGGCACTTTCGAGCTGAGCTGCGAACCGCGCCTTGAGAAAGTCGGCAGGTCGGTTCTGCAACCGTTTGAGCCAGACGGCCCTCGCCGCCGCGTCGCTCATCACGGCGCCGGTCGTCTGGGTTTCCTGCCCTTCCTGATTTTTCTTGTCCTTGTCATAGACGATCTCGTCGGCGCCCTCGCGCTGGTCGCCCGCATCGGCGCCTTTCTGCCGTATTCTTTCGCCGCGGAGCTTCGCCAGGTTGCGATTTGCTTCGGCCGCCGCCCAGCCCGGTCGCAAGACCAGCGCGCGGTCGTAGCGTGCGACGGCATCGTCGTATTTGCCCAGCATCACCAGGGCATTGCCCTGGTCGTAAGCCGCCTCCGCCGTATCCATGCCACCGAAGAGCTGCGCCGCTTCCTTGAAGTCTCCAGCGTGAAAACGCGCGACGCCGGCCCACATCGGATCGGCAAAAGCCGCCGCGGCGTCGTGATAGCGGCCCTCCGCCATCAAGTGCCGCCCTCGCTGGTCGGGAGTCTCCCAGAGACCGTTCCAGCCCACTTGCCAGCCCACGATGGCCAAGGCCGCCGCAACCAGTCCCGTCACGCCGAGGAGAGCAATCCTGGATCGCGTCATGAGGCAATCACCCAGCCGCGCCGGAACCAGAACAGGATCAGCAGCGCGATGACGGGACTTAGCCACCATCCCGTCTCCTGCCAACGGACCGCGTCGCCAGCCGCCACGGGGGCGCCAGGGGCGTCCGCCAGGCGACGAGCGATCGTCGCGACATCCTCGCCATCCACCGTGGCCACGACTTCACGTGCATCGAGCGCCGATACGGCCGCGGCGAGGTTGGCGTCCGCGGCGACGACCTGTGGCGGGGCAACGGCGAACAGGATCACCGGCGGGCCGCCGGCAAGCGCCTTCAGGGCCGTCGCCTGCCCCGGCGCCACGGTGTCGGCGACGACCAGGATCGATCCCCCCTGGCTACCGTCGCGCAGCACCTCGGCCGCACGCTTCACCGCCTGGGCGAGTTGGTCGCCTTCGCGAGGCATGATCGACGGCGACAGAGCGCCAGCCATGCCAAGAACCACATCCCGATCCGGTGTGGGGGGCAGCACGAGGTGCGCGGTGCCGCTGTAGGCGATCAACCCTGCCGGCATGCCATCGCGCAGGCGCAGCAGATCGGCCAGTTTCTGCCGTGCACGATCGAGCCGCGTCGGCGCCAGGTCGGTCGTGGTCATGGTGGGAGCCACCTTGAGAACGATCATCGCCGGTGCGGCCTGTTCGGCGAACGGTGACTTTTCGCGCTGCCAGGTCGGTCCGGCGACAGCCAGGATCGCCAGGAAAGCGCCTGCCAGCGCCAAGTGGTGCGGCTGGAGAAGTCGGCGAGACCGATCGCCGACAACGAGGTGCTTCAGGAGCTCGGGATCGATCACCCGCCGCCACCGACGTGTCGTGTCGCTCGCCTGCTGGCTCGCCCACCACACCCCCAGCGCCGGGAGAGTCAGCAGTAGCGCCCACGGCCGCAGGAAATGAAAATTCTCGAGGAAGGCGGTCACGACGCCACCTCCCTTCGACGATCCAACCGCGGCCACGACACGACCATCAGAAACTGAGCGCCGGTGGCCAGGACGATCAGGGCAAGCAGTGGCAGCCAGTAGAGCTCGCGGCGTGGCTGGTAGGTCACCGTATCGACCTTGCGTGTCTCGATCTGGTCGAGCCGCGTATAGATGCCAGCCAGCGCCTCGCGGTCGAGGGCCCGATAGAAACCGCCGCCGGTCGTGACGGCGACGTCCTTGAGGGCGGCCTCGTCGAGCTTCTCTTCGCCGGCTGCCGCCGGATCGCCGATCGCGACGGTGTGGATCACGATGCCCTTGTCGCGCGCGATGCGCGCGGCTTCAGCCGGCGGCACGTTGCTTGCCGTGTCGTTGCCGTCGGTCAAGGCGATCATCGTCTTCGCCGGTGCCGTCGTCCGGGCAAACAGATTGATCCCCAGCCCGATCGCGTCACCCAGCACGGTGCGCGGCCCGGCCATGCCGACCTGCATTTCCTGCAAGAGCGTGCGCGCGAGCTTCAGGTCCGTCGTGAACGGCACCAGCGTGAAGGCGGCGTTGCCGAAGACGACGACGCCCACTCGATCACCCGTCCGCTTTGCCAGGAAGTCGTCGAGCACCTGCTTCGCCGCGGTCAGGCGGTCGACTTTGGCCCCGGACGTATCGGTGAAATCCTTGGTGTCCATCGACCCCGAGAGATCGACCAGCAGCAGCAGATCACGGGCCGGCTTTTCCTTGTGCAGCGGCGGTTCCAGCCATTGCGGCCGCATCAGCGCGGCAAGGGCCAGCCCCCAGCACAGGGCCAGGGTGACCGTCCGCCAGAAGCCACGCTGCCGCGTCACCACGCCGTCGCTCGGCCGCAAGCCGCTTGCCGCCGTCAACGCGGCGAAGAACGGCACCTGCACGGCCCTCCGGCTTTCCTCGCGCACCGGCAGAAGCCACCAGACCAACAGTGGCAAAGGCAGCAGAAGGGCAAGCCAGGGGAAAGCGAAGGTCAGCATCGGTGCCGCCTGATCCAGCTCTTTGCCGCCGCGAGGACACCCGGCACGTCCCCTCCGCCGCCAAATGTCAGCGCTTCGAGATCGCGGCCGGCGCCAAGGGTGAACGCATCCATCCGCGCTGAACGGTCGAGGAATGCGCGCCATTCCTCGCCGGTCAGCGACGCCACCTCGGCGCGTGGCCAAGCAACCAGAGCGGCACGCTTCAGCACGGCGGAGATGTCGTGTGCTTCGACATGATCGAGTTCGAGGAGCGCCTGCCGGCGATAGGCATTGCGGCGGTGGCGATCCACAACGACGGCAACCAGGATTGCTCCGGCAGCGACGCAGCCAACCGCGAGGATCCACCATCCCGGTGCCGGCGGCCATAGCGGCACTTCGGGCGGCACGACGATGTCCTTCAGGTTGGAAAGGTCGGCCGGATCGCTCATGGACGCTCGCTCATGGAAGCCTGCTCAAGCCGCTCGATGGCGCGCCAGGCGTCGCCCGAGTTGCTCGCGCAGTTGCTCGAGGACGTCGCGGTCGGTCATGACCGCCAACACCGGAATGGCGCGCTGCAGCGAAAAACGTGCGGCGTTCGCACGACGTTCGGCATACCCCGCCGCAAAGCCGCGCCGCAGGTCACGCGCCGAAAGATCGACTTCGATCTGCTGCCGCCCATCCGCCAGGACGGCTCGACCGATATCCGGCAGCTCCGCCTCCAGCGGGTCGGAGACGAACACGGACAGGACGTCGTTGTGGGCCGTGAGGCGTGTCACCTGTTTCACGGTCTCGTCGTCGGCGCCCGCGGTGTCGGAAATCAGGCAGACCAGCCAGTCGTGAGAGGCAAGGCGGGTGGCGCGCCGCAACGCGTCATTGAGCAGAGACGGGTCGGAAATGGCCTCGCTGCCCGCTGAAAGCAATCCGTTGTGACGGACAATCTCGGGCAGAATGCGCCGCACGCCGGCGTCGCGTGACTCCGGTCTGATCTCGGTCACGCCGCCCGCTTCCGAGAACACGATGGCACCCACCCGGTCGCCCAGCGAGGCGACACGAAACGCCGAGAGCGCCGCGGCTTCGGCCGCGACCACCGACTTCATTGCTCGTCGACTGCCGAAGAACATCGATCGTCGTTGGTCGACCAGCAGTAGGACGTTGCGATCGCGCTCCTCGGTATAGACACGAACATGCGGCGTCCCGAGCCTGGCGGTCGCCGTCCAGTCGATGGCGCGCGTATCGTCGCCTTCCACGTAGTGGCGTAGTTCCTCGAAATCGAGGCCGCGGCCCCGCAGCCGGGAGGCATGCCGGCCAGTCAGCAGGCTGTGCACCGGCTGGCGCGGCAGGAAGCTGAAGCCCTTGGCGCGATGGCGCAGGTGCAGCAGCTCATCGAGGGTCACGTAGGCTCGAGCCTGGCTCAATCCACCCTCCTCGGCGTCAGGCGGCGACCGCCACCTGTTTCAGAAGCTCGTCGATTACCGCATCCTTGCCCACGCCTTCCGCCGTGGCTTCGTATGAAAGGGCCAGGCGATGCCTCAGGCAGTCATGTGCGACCGAGCGGACATCTTCGGGCAGAACGTGATCGCGGCCGCGCAGCCAGGCATGGACCCGCGAACTGCGATCCAGCGCCAGCGAGCCGCGCGGACTGGCGCCGATCGTAATCCAATCCTTGAGCTTGTCGCCGAACTCCGAGGGACGCCGGGTCGCAGCGATCAGCGCAACGATATAGGTTTCGACCGCCTCGACGCTCTTCACGCCGTCGATTTCGCCACGGGCGGCAAAGATCGCCTGCTGCGGCACCGGTTCGACGGCTGCCGTCTGCGCGCCCTGCGCCTGCTCCGCCCGCACCAGCTGCAAGACCTTGGCTTCGTCGGCGTCGCTCGGATAGTCGATGCGGATATGCATCAGGAAGCGGTCCATCTGTGCTTCTGGCAGGGGATACGTTCCCTCCTGCTCGATCGGATTCTGCGTCGCCAGTACCATGAACAGGTCGGGCAGCTTGTAGCGTTTGCCCGAAACCGTGACCTGGCGCTCTTCCATCGCCTCCAGCAAGGCGGACTGGACCTTGGCCGGGGCCCGGTTGATCTCGTCGGCCAGGACCAGATTGCCGAATACCGGCCCCTGGCGGAACTGGAAGGTGCCGGCGCCCGCTCCCTGACTGAGATAGATCTCGCCGCCGGTCACATCGGAGGGCAGAAGGTCCGGCGTGAACTGGATTCGACTGAACTCAGACTCCAGCGCCTTCGACAGGCTCTTGATCGCGCGCGTCTTGGCGAGACCGGGCAATCCCTCGATCAGGACATTGCCGTTGGCCAGCAAGGCGATCAGCAGCCGTTCGACCACCCGCTCCTGGCCGATCACCGAGGCATTCATGCGTCGCCGGATCTCGGCGATCTGATCGCGGGCGTTCATCGTGAACAGGTCCCCTTGTAGTAGGCATCGGCGTCGCAGGCCTTGCCACCCGGCAGCGAGCACACGCCCTTCTCGACCGCGGCCGTCGGCGCCGACGAGACCGCGTAGCGGCCACCCGTGATGGCGCAGTATCGGCCGGCTGCCGTGGCATAGCCGGTGACGCGCAGGCCACCCTTGGGACACTCGTCACGAAACAATGCCCACTCCTCGCACTGGTAATTGTCGACGAACACGCAGACACCATACTGCCCGCCGTCGGGACGCTTCTCCATCTTGAGCGTCCCACCCTGCTTGATACAGTTCACCGAAGCCGGGTTGGCCAACTGTGGCGAGGACGGCGTCTGGGCCACAGCGCTGACGACGACGCCCGACAACAGAACACCGAGAACAACCGCACGCCGCACGGCTCCACTCCTACTTCGGCACCGCGTCCAACGATTTCTGCATCTTCTCGACGATCTGGTCGATGGAGAAGCTCGCGGCCCGCTGGCTTGGCGGATACTCCTTGAAGGTCGCCAGGAACTTGCCCACGACTTCCTGCGCGGCAAAGATGACGTAGGGCTGCGAGACGAACCAGTCGTAGTAGGTGTTCGAAGTGATGTCCGCCCGCTCATACGGGTCGGCCCGGAGATCGAACAGCTTCGGCAAGCGGAGCTTGGTGAAGGGTTCCGCCCATACCCGCATCGTGCCCGGCGCGCGTTGCTCCTCGAAAACGATCTTCCAGTTCTCGTAGCGCAGGCCGACGAGATCACTGTCGTCATTGAAATAGACGAACTCCTTGCGTGCGCTGGCGGGCTGCTTGCCGGTCAGATAGGGCACCTGGTTATAGCCGTCGAGATGGACCTTGTGAGTCTTGCCGCCCGACTGATAGCCCTTCAGGAGCTTCTCCTTGATGTCGGGCTCACCGGCCGCAGCGACCAGAGTCGGGAACCAGTCCAGGCCGCTCACGATCCCGTTGAAGACGGTGCCGGCTTGGACCTGGCCCGGCCAGCGGATGAAGCAGGGCACGCGATAGGCCCCTTCCCAGTTGGTGTTCTTTTCACTGCGGAAAGGAGTCGTGGCGCCGTCCGGCCACGAGTTGGCATGCGGCCCATTGTCGGTCGTGTAGATCACCAGCGTGTCGTTGGCGATGCCGAGATCGTCGAGCTTCTTGAGGATCTGTCCGACATGGCCGTCATGCTCGATCATGCCGTCGGCATACTCGGTAAGCGCCGTGAGGCCGGGCGGGCTGCGGCGATCCTCCTTCACATGCGTGCGGAAATGCATGCGGGTCGAGTTGAACCAGCAGAAGAACGGCTTGTTGGCCTTGACCTGCCGATCCATGAAATCGATGGCAGCGGCCGACGTCTCGTCGTCGATCGTCTCCATCCGCTTCTTGGTGAGCGGGCCGGTGTCCTGGATGCGCCCGTCGGCATAGGAACGGATGACGCCGCGCGGGCCGTACTTCTTGCGGAACTCGGGATCGCGCGGATAGGTCCGCTGCTCCGGCTCTTCCTCGGCGTTCAGGTGGTAGAGATTGCCGAAGAACTCGTCGAAGCCGTGATTGGTCGGCAGATACTCATCGCGATCGCCCAGGTGATTCTTGCCGAACTGGCCGGTCGCATAGCCCATCGGCTTCAGGATCTCGGCGATCGTGACATCGCGTGCCTGCAGGCCGACGGTGGAACCCGGCACACCGACCTTGCTGAGGCCAGTCCGCAAGGTGCACTGCCCCGTGATGAAGGTCGACCGTCCCGCCGTGCAGCTCTGCTCGGCATAGTAGTCGGTGAACATGGCACCTTCACGGGCCAGCCGATCGATGTTCGGTGTCTTGTAGCCCATCAGGCCGAATGTGTAGGCGCTGATGTTGGACTGCCCGACATCGTCGCCGAAGATGACGAGGATGTTCAGCTTGCGGCCGCCTGCCGGTGGCGTCTGCGCCTGGGCAATCTCGGTTGTCGGCCCCAAGCCGACGACGCTCAGCACTGAGAGCGCCGACCCTCCCAGCAGCAGGCTGCGACGCTTCGAATCACCGGTAGGATCGTTGCTCATCGTATGCTCCCTAATTCGCTGTCATCGATGTATTGATTTTCTTCATCCCGTGATAGGGCCACGATCGCCCGGCGTCGCCTCCGGTTGCTGTTGCCGAGCTTGTGCAATCTGCGAAGCGGCCCCGCCCTCCATCATCGCCAGCACCTGCAGGGCCGAGCCACCGAGCAGGAAGTTGCGGCGCCGATTGTCGATCTCACTTCTGTTTCGATCACCGCCATGATGCCCGCCTCGATGTTCATTGGAATTGATGAAACCTAGCGCCTGATCACTTCGACAGTAAGCCTCGGACTTCGCATATGTCGGAGCGCGGCCCACGGGAGTGGCCCTGGTCCGACAATAACGCCGACGCCTGGCATACAATTGCTCGTTTCACGACAATGCACGAATTCAATTGCGCTCTGGACGCCAATATAACCTTCGCTCTAGGCTAGCCGAACAGCTGCCTTCACGCGGGGGAACGGACATGGATCGGCGCGGCGTGCTGCTGGGAGCTTTTGCAATTTCAGCCCTTGGATCGCTTTGGTCCGCCGCGGCCCTTGCGCAAACCCCTCCGCCGTCGACCCCGCCCCAAGACGAAAAGAAGACGCTGAAGCCGGAGGAGCTCGATCAGATTCTGGCACCGATCGCACTCTACCCCGATTCCCTGTTGTCGCAGATCCTGATGGCCACGGGCTATCCGTTGGAGATCGTCGAGGCGGCACGCTGGTCCAAAGCCAATCCTACTTTGAAAGGCGACGCGGCTGTCGCGGCCGTCAAGGACAAGAGTTGGGATGTCAGCGTCAAGTCGCTTGTGGCCTTCCCGTCCGTGCTGACCCAGCTCAGCGACCATCTCGAATGGACGCAGAAGCTCGGCGACGCGATGATCTCCCAGCAACAGGATGTCGCCGATTCGATCCAGCGGCTGCGTGCCAAGGCGGCGGATGCCGGCAACCTCAAGAGCGGCCAGCAGCAGACGGTGACGACCCAGGGGTCGGGCGCCGACCGCACGATCGTCATCGAGCCGGCCAATCCCGAAGTGATCTATGTTCCCTCCTACAATCCGACGTGGGCCTATGGTAGCTGGCCTTATTCTGCTTACCCGCCGGTCTACTATCCACCGCCGCCGGGCTACGGCTACGGCGCGGCGCTGGCCACCGGCCTGCTGTGGGGCGTGGGAATCGCAGCGGCCGGCGCCATGTTCTCGAGCTGGAATTGGGGGCGCGGCAACGCCTACGTGAACGTGAACGTCAACCGCGCCGTCAACATCGACAACCACTTCGACCGCAATCGGTATGTGAACAACAACAATCGCTGGCAGCACGATCCAGGACATCGCGGGGGTGTCGCCTATCGCGATCCCGCCACCCGTCAGCAGTTCAATCAGCATCGGCCGGGCGCGGCGGAGCGCCAGCAGTTCCGCGGCCAGCTTGCAAACCGCACGCCCGCGCAAACACCTCACCTGCCGCAGGGAACCAACCGCCCGCAGGCTAACCGCCCGCAGGCCGGCGCCCATCCGCAGATCCAGAATCGCGGTAACTTCGCCCAAGGCGACAGGCCGTCGGCGCTGAGCGGCGTCAATCGCGGCCAGCAGGTCAATCGCGAAGCCATGCGCGGCCGCGCCCAGCAAGGGCGCGCGGCTTCGCATCCGAACTTCCAGCGGCCATCCGGCGGCGGGTTCCATGGCGGCGGTGGCGGCATGAGAGGAGGTCGGCGATGACCGCGTCCTTCAGAGCACTTTTCAAGAGCGCGAGCTTCGCTCTGCTGCTGCTTGCAGCTTTTTCGGGGCCAACCCTCGCCCAAGTCGGCAAGCAGGCCGACAAGCAGGAGCGCTTTGCGACGGCCGAGGCCGCAGCGGACACACTCACCGAGGCGATCCGCAAGAACGACGACAAGAGAGTCGAGGCGATCCTCGGCACCGGCTGGCGCGACCTCATTCCCGGCAACGCGGCGCACGAGGACGATGTACGTGCCCGTTTCCTTGCCGCCTGGGACGAAAACCACAAGGTCGTGCCCCAGGGCGACGACAAGGCTTTGATCGAAGCGGGCAAGACAGGCTGGAGCATGCCCATCCCGCTGGTCAAGGACGCCTCGGGCTGGCGCTATGACGTGGCGGCCGGCAAGGTGGAAATCGAAGCCCGCGAAATCGGACGCGACGAGATCACCGTCATCCAGACGCTGCTCGCCATCGTCGATGCGCAGCACGACTATGCCAACCTCGATCCGATGAAGATCGGTGTCGCGACCTATGCCCGGCGATTGCTGAGCTCGCCCGGCAAGAAAGACGGCCTCTATTGGGAGGCTAGCCCCGGCGAGCCTCAGAGCCCGCTGGGTGCGCTCGTCGCCAAGGCGCAGCCCGGCGACGGACCTGGCCAAGGCTACTTCGGCTACCACTTCCGCCTGCTCTACGGCCAGGGTCCGGCCGCCAAAGGGGGCGCCTACAACTACCTCGTCAACAACCGCATGGTCGGCGGCTTCGGCGTCATCGCCTGGCCGGTCAGTTACGGGGAAACCGGCGTCATGACCTTCATCGTCAATCAGGATGGTGAGGTCTACGAGCGCGACCTCGGCCCCAAGACCTCCGAGCGGGCGGCGGCGATCAACCTGTTCGACCCGGACAAGGATTGGGAAAAAGCCGACATGACTCCGCCATAAGGGCGTCGTAAGACGGGGGCAGTCGATTGTAGATGACTGCCTCCACTTCCTCCGTCCCGCCCAGCGATTCCATCAAGCGTCTGCTGCCCTGGCTGGTCGCCGTGGCATTCTTCATGCAGTCGCTCGACACCACCATCCTGAACACGGCAGTGCCCTCCATCGCCAGGGCGATGGACGTAACGCCTCTCGATATGAAGGCGGTCCTGGCGAGCTACACCTTGAGCCTCGCCGTCTTCATTCCGATCAGCGGCTGGATGGCCGACCGCTTCGGGACGCGCCGAGTCTTTGCCTCGGCCATCGGCCTCTTCACCGTAGGCTCGATCCTGTGCGGCCTCTCGACCAGCATCGAGATGCTGGTGATCTGCCGTGTCATCCAGGGGGCGGGCGGCGCCATGATGATGCCTGTCGGCCGCATGACGCTCGCACGCACCTTCGGCAAGGCCGACCTGGTGCGCGTCATGAGCTTCGTCGCCATCCCAAGCCTGGTGGGACCCATGATCGGGCCGATCGCCGGCGGCCTGATCGTGGCCTATCTGCATTGGAGCATCGTCTTCTTCGTGAACATCCCGGTGGGGCTGCTGGGGCTCTACTTCGTGCAGCGCCACCTGCCCGACTATCGCGAGAGCCAGACCCATCCGCTCGACCTGCTGGGCCTCGTGCTGTTCGGCGGCGGCATTGCCCTTCTTTCCTATGTCCTCGAGGTCTTCGGCGAGCACCGCCTGACCCTGCCCCAGATATTCGGCCTGCTGGGTATCGCCGTCGCCTTGCTGGCCGGCTACGGCATCCGCGCCACCCTGATCGCCTTTCCCCTGCTCAACCTCGGCCTCTTCAAGATCCGCACCTTCCGGGCGGCAGTGAGCGGCGGCTTCTTCACCCGGCTGGGCCTGGGCGGCATCCCCTTCCTGTTCCCGCTGCTCTATCAGATCGGGCTCGGCTTCTCGCCCATACAGTCGGGCCTGCTGGTGCTGCCGCAGGCGGTCGCCTCGATCGGCCTCAAGACCTTCATGCCCACGATCCTGGCGCGGCTCGGCTACCGCAACGTGCTGGTCGGCAACACGATCGTCGTCGGCCTGATGATCATGACCTTCGCCACCGTCGGCGCCCACACGCCGATCTGGCTGATCGTGATCCAGGCCTTCGTCCTGGGTTTCTTCACGTCGATGCAATACACCAGCATGAACACGCTGGTTTACGCCGATGTCAGCGCCTCGCAGACCAGCGGCGCCAGCACGATCGCCGCGACCGGCCAGCAGCTTGCCATCTCGTTCGGCGTCGCCGGCGCCGGCCTGATCGCGGCGATCTTCGTGCCGGCATCCGACCACTCGCATGCCGATACGTTGATCCACGGCGTCCAGCAATCTTTCCTCGCACTGGGCGTCCTGACGGTCGTATCGTCGGTCGTCTTCATGGAGCTTCGGAAGGACGATGGCGAAGCCATCAGCCAGCACGACTCCCAAAACCACCGCGCCGCCCATCCCGAGAGTGCGGAGCACTAGGAGGAAATGAATGCTGTTGCCGCTCGCCGACGTGCCGCGCTGGTATGCCGAGCACAAGCCCCGCGACACCGTCGCCGTCCGGCATGACGGACAGGAGCTGACCTGGGAGGCGCTCGAACGCGGCGCCAATCGGCGGGCTCGAGCCTTTGCCGACCGAGGTGTGAAAGCCGGCGATTTCGTCGCGATCGGCCTGCCCAACAGCAACGCCTTCTACGAAACGAGCTTCGCCGTCTGGAAACTGGGCGCGACACCGACATCGCTGTCCCATCGCCTGCCAAGGGGCGAAGTTGCGGGTATTCTCGAAGTCCTGAAACCTGCCCTGGTGGTCGGCGGCGAACCGGACTGGAACGCGCCCAACGCGGTGCCGCAGACTTTCGAGCCCGAGGGTTTCTCCGACGAGCCGCTCGACCGGCCGGTCGCCCGATACTGGAAGGCGATGACCAGCGGCGGCTCGACCGGCCGGCCCAAGATCATCCTCGACCATAACCCCGCCGTGACCGACATCGATGCCGCCCCCATCCTCGGCATGCAGCACGGCATGGCCCTGCTCAATCCCGGGCCGCTCTACCACAACGCACCGTTCCTGGTGACGCACACCGCGCTGTTCGCAGGCGGCAGCGTCACCGGCATGAAGAAGTTCGACGCCGCCGAGGCCCTGCGGTTGATCGATACCTACAAGCTCGAATGGGTGAACTTCGTGCCCACGATGATGCACCGCATCTGGGCACTGCCGGAGGATGTCCGCGCCCGCCACGACCTCTCGAGCCTGAAGATCGTGTTTCACATGGCCGCGCCGATGCCACCCTGGCTCAAGGAGAGGTGGATCGAGTGGCTGGGCCCGGAACGCATCTTCGAGCTCTATGGCGGCACCGAGCGCCAGGGCAGTACGGTGATCTCCGGCACCGAATGGCTCGCCCACAAGGGATCGGTCGGCAAGCCCGACCCAGCGGTCTGCAGCATCCGGATCATCGGCGAGGACGGCAAGGACGTCGCCCCCGGTGAGACAGGCGAGATCTATTTCATGCCGGCCGCCGGCTCGGGCAGCACCTATCACTATCTCGGCGCCAATCCAAAGCGCCGCAACGACGGCTGGGAATCGATCGGCGATGTCGGGCGCTTCGACGCCGACGGCTACCTCTATCTCGGCGATCGGCTGAGCGACATGATCCTGCGCGGCGGTGCCAACATCTATCCGGCGGAAGTCGAGGCGGCCGTCGTGGCGCACCCGGACGTGCGCTCCAGCATCGTCGTCGGTCTTCCCGATACCGAACTTGGCAGCCGCCTGCATGCCATCATCGAGATCAAGGAAGGCGCCGATCCCAAGGCCGTGATCGACGGCATGAACGCCGTGCTGGCCGACCTGCTCAGCCGCAACAAGCATCCCGAGAGCTACGAGATCGCCGACGGCAGCCTGCGCGACGATTCAGGCAAGGCGCGCCGGACCCTGCTGCGCGACGAGCGTCTGGGATGGCTGAAGGCCGGCCGGGACTTCCGGGTACGCCCGCAACGCTAGCACGACGCTAGATCAGGCTGGCGCCGACATTGATGGTCAGCGCCAGGATCGCCGTGTTGAAGGCGAAGGCCACGATGCCGTGCAGGAGGCTGAGGCGCCGCATGGCAGGCGATACCGTCTCGACATCGCCGGTCTGCGCCGCGCAACCGATGACGAAGGCGTAGTAGAGAAAGTCGCGATAGTCCGGCGCTCGATCGCCGGGAAAATTCAGTCCGCCGGGGCCGTCGTCGTCGGGCCGGTAGTAGAGGTTCGCGTAATGCAGCGCGAACACGAGGTGGGTGAACGACCAGGATAGCGCCACTGTGCCGCCGGAAAGCAGCAGAGCCAGCCACAACGACCCGTGTGGGGTCTTCAGGACGGCGAGTTCGGCGAAGATCGCGGCGAAGCTCGCCGCAGCGCTCACCACCACGACGGCGATGATCGCCCAGTCGCCTTCGTCATAGAGCGCCGCGCGGTTCTTGCAGCTCGTGACGGTCGAGGCCGAGATCATCTGCAGTGTGCTGCCGATGTAGAGCACGGCCATCAGGTCCCAGCCCAGCAAGGCCCTGGTCTCGAGGCGCATGCCGGAGGGCAGCACCAGGAACAACGCGAGTCCCGCAGCAAAGGACAACAGCAACCGGGGGTGGGCGCGGGCAGCACGCGTGGCTCTGGATCGCATGCGCCCTACTCTGCCACGTCGGCAGTGGCCGCAATATCGATGCGGTGCTCTTCGCTACGATGGACGCTCGTCGCCATTTTCCTTTTCGCGATCAACAGCACGACGCGTGATGTCCTCAAACGCCTCACCCGTGACCTGTTGATCCGTGCCATCGCCGGATCGGGAACGATTGCACTGAGGACATGGCTCGGGCAGCCGCATGCATTAATAACCCCTGCAGATCCAGGGCCTTGGCTCTTCCTGCGGCCGGTGTCGATCAATCGAGGCTGGCGATTGCCTCTCGCTGCAGCGCACAACAGGTTTTTGCAAAGGACGGACTAGAATCTGGACGGTGAATCGCCCCCTCGCCCTTGCCGGTTTCCTGGAGGGACGCTAAACAACCGCCCGTCATTTTGTCGCAAGCGGCGTGGGGGAAAAGCAGCATGGCGACGAAGAAGAAAACATCATCGCCCGGTGCTGCTTCTGCGGACAAGGCGGCCAAGGGCTTGAACGGCAAGGCGAATTCGGATCGGTCCAGTGGGACTCCCGAAGCGCGGGACACTGCGCGGCTCCTGCTGGAGATCGAAGCGATCCATTGCCGTCCCGACAATCCGTACATTTTCACGTCCGGACGGGCGAGCCCTGTCTACATCGATTGCCGGAAGATCATTTCCTTCCCGGAAGCCCGCGCCAAGATCATGGCGCATGCACTGAAGTCGATCGACAAGGCGATCGGCTGGAACAAGATCGACGTGGTGGCCGGTGGTGAAACCGCCGGCATCCCCTTCGCGGCCTTCCTGGCCGCCCTCGCCAAGAAACCGATGATCTATGTGCGCAAGCAGCCGAAGGGTTTCGGGCGCATGGCTCAAATCGAGGGCGAATTGAAGCCGGGCAAGCGCGTCCTGCTGGTCGAGGACCTGGCGACCGACGGCGGCAGCAAGCTGGTCTTCATCGAGGCCCTGCGCAAGGCCGAGGCCAAGGTCTCGGACTGCTTCGTGATCTTCCACTATGGCATTTTCCCGCAAAGCATCGAGATGCTGGCCGCAACCGGCGTCAAGTTGCACGCGCTGGCGACCTGGTGGGATGCGCTGGAAGCGGCAGAGAAGCACAAGTATTTCGACGCAAAGGGCCTGAGCGAAACCCGGGCCTTTCTCGAAGCACCCGAGCAATGGTCGGCCAGCCATGGCGGCCGTCCGCCGACGTCCCGTCCGACACTGGGCCGCTGAATTGGGCCGCTGAATTGGCGCGCTGAACCGGGACGCTGAGAAAACCTTTTGCTACGGTGCGGCGGAGATGATCCGCCGTTTCTTTGCCAGCCTTCTGGCCTTCACCGCCTTCGCCGTTACCCCCGCCCACGCCAAGGATGAATTGGTCGTGGCCATGACGCAGATGCCGGGAACCTGGAACCCGGTCATCAGTTCGATGCTGGCCAAGTCGCTGATCGCCAACATGACCGCGCGGCCCCTCACCGCCTACGACGCGGACTGGAAGCTGGTCTGCCTGGCCTGTACCGAACTGCCGACCGTGGAGAACGGCAAGGCGCGCGTCGTCGATCTGCCCGACGGCAAGAAGGGCATGGAGATCGATTTCGAGCTGCGCGATCTGCGCTGGGGCGACGGTGTGCCGGTGACGACCAAGGACGTTGCCTTCACCCTCGAGGTCGGGCGGCATCCCCTGTCCGGCGTCGCCTCTGCCGAAGGCTACAAGCGGGTCCTGAAGCTCGACGTCAAGGATGACCGGCGCTTCACCATGACGATCGACCGGGTGACGTTCGACTACAACAGCTCGGGGCTGCAGCTGCTCCCGGCGCATATCGAGAAGCCGATCTTCGAGGCCAATCCCGCCGAATATCGCAACAAGACGGCCTTCGATACCCAGTCGACCAATCCAGGTCTCGGCTTTGGACCGTACCGCATCACCGAAATCGTCGCCGGCAGCCGGATCACGCTCGAGCAGAACCCGACCTGGACCGGCGAGAAGCCGCATTTCAAGCGCATCGTCGTGAAGATCATCGAGAACACGGCCGCACTCGAGGCCAATCTACTCTCGGGCGGCGTCGACTACGTGCTGGGCGAGCTCGGCCTTTCCCTCGATCAGGCGATCTCCTTCGAGAAGCGGCACGGCACCAAGTACAACGTCGTCTACAAGCCGGCGCTGATCTGGGAACATATCGACGTCAACCTCGACAACAAGCTGCTGGCCGACAAGCGCGTCCGGCAGGCGATGCTGCTCGCCATCGACCGCAAGGCGATCTCGGAGAAGCTGTTCGAGGGCAAGCAGCCAATCGCCCATGGCGGGATCAGCGACCTCGACCCGATGTTCAGCCCGACAGCGCGGCAGTACGGCTACGATCCCGCCGAAGCGAAGATGCTGCTCGACGCGGCGGGCTTCTCGACCATCCGCAACAACGTGCGCCAGAACGCGGCCGGCGAACGACTGTCGATCGAGCTCGGCACCACGGCCGGCAATCGCGTCCGCGAGCTGCTGGCGCAGGTCATCCAGAGCCAGCTTCGCCAGGTCGGCATAGAAGTGCGCATCAAGGCCGAGCCGCCGCGCATCTTCTTCGATGTCATGAACAAGCGGAACTACAGCGGGCTCGGCATGTATGCCTGGGTCCAGCGCCCCGAGGGCGTGCCGCGCTCCACCCTGCACTCCAAGGAGATCCCCACGGCCGAGAACGGCTGGAGCGGCCAGAACTATCCGGGCTACGCCAATCCCGTGATGGACCGGGCGCTGGACGACGCCGAACGCGAACTGCTCGTCGACAAGCGCCGCGGCTTCTTCGCCGAGATTCAGAAGATCGCCGCCGACGACCTGCCGTCGCTGCCGCTGTTCTTCCGCGTCGATCCCTTCGTCATCCCCAAGGCGCTGAAGGGCGTCACCCCCACCGGTACCTTGAACAGCTCGACGCTCTGGGTCGAGCGGTGGCGGTGGGAAGGCCAGTGAGTCCTTAAAGTGGGCCGCTACTTCGCCTCGCGGGCGGTCCAGACGATCGTCACGCTGGCTTTGATGAGCCTGGTCGTCTTCCTGCTGATCGGGCTGATGCCGGGCGATCCCATCGACCTCATGATCGCCGGCGATCCCAACATGAAAGCCGCAGACGCCGCCCGACTGCGGGCCGCCTACGGCCTCGATAAGCCGCTGATCGACCGCTACCTCGCCTGGGCAGGCGAGGCCCTGCAGGGAAACTTCGGCTACTCGCGGTCCTTCGGCCAGCCGGTCTTCAATATCCTCTGGCCGCGTTTGCTCAACACGCTGCTGCTCGCCGGGACGGCGTTCGTCCTCTCGGTCGCCATTGCCCTGCCGCTCGGCATCTGGGCCGCCTCCCACCCTCGCAGCCGCACCGACTACCTGATCAACCTCTTCTGCTTCGCCGGCATCTCGACGCCGCCTTTCTGGCTGGCCCTGCTGCTGATCACACTGTTTGCCGTGTCGCTGGGCTGGCTGCCCGCCGGCGGCATGGCCAATCTGCGGCCTGACACGCCGTGGACCGCCGCTTTGGCGGACCAGCTGCGCCACCTCGTGCTGCCTGTGGCCACTCTGACGCTGGTCCAGATCGGCGCCTACACGCGCTTCATGCGCGGCGCCATGATCGAAGCGCTGCGCCAGGACTATGTCCGCACCGCGCGGGCCAAGGGGGCGCCGGAGCGGACCGTGCTATGGCGCCACGCCTTCGCCAACGCCCTCGCCCCCGTCCTCACTGTGCTGGCCCTGTCCTTCGGCGGCCTGTTCTCCGGGGCCGTGATCACGGAGACCATGTTCTCCTGGCCGGGCATGGGCAAGGCGATCTACCAGGCGGTTCTCGACAACGACTACAACCTCGCCCTGGTCGGCCTTCTGGTCGCGACGGCGGCGACCATCGCCGGCAATCTCCTGGCCGACCTTGGCTATGCCTGGGTGGATCCGCGGGTTTCCCTGGCAGAAGACCTGGCATGAACCGCAGTTGGACTCGCCTGCGGCGTCATCAGCTCGCGAACGCGTCGCTGGTGTTCCTCGCGGTCATCGCCACCCTGTCGCTTTGCGCGCCCCTGATCGCCGACCTGCGCGGCATCGACCCGACCCAGACCGACCTCTTTCGCCGTTTCGAGCCGCCCTCGGCCACCTACTGGCTGGGCACCGACGATGTCGGCCGCGACCTCCTGCAGCGCCTGCTCGATGGTGGCCGGGTGTCGCTGCTGGTCGGCCTCGCCGGCGCCTTGCTCGCCGGCCTGCTGGGGGCCTTGATCGGCGTGACCGCAGGGTATCTCGGCGGCCGGTTCGATGCCGTGCTGATGCGCTTCACCGACGGCGTGATCGCCCTGCCGCTCCTGCCCCTGCTGATCGTCGTGGCCGCGGTCGATCCCCGGAAGCTCGGCATACCAGCGGAGATCGCACAGTCGGAGGCCTTCTCGCTCTACCGCATCGTGGTGATCGTGGCGCTGACCGGCTGGACCACCGTGGCCCGGCTGGTGCGGGCAGAGACCCTGTCGCTGAAGGCGCGTGACTTCACGCGGGCGGCGCAGGCGCTGGGCGCCCGGCCCGGCCGCATCATGCTGCGCCACATCCTGCCCAACACGGCCGGCTCCCTGATCGTCGCCACGACGCTGTCGATGGGCACGCTCATTCTCCTGGAATCGACCCTGTCCTTCCTCGGCCTCGGCATCCAGCCGCCGGCCGCCAGCTGGGGCAACATGCTGACCGGCGCGCAGGAACTGCTGCAGGAAGCGCCCGTCCTGGCCCTGTGGCCCGGCCTGCTGATCTTCCTGACGGTGATCGCCTTCAATTTCCTGGGGGACGGCCTGCAGGACGCCCTGGACCCTCGTAGCGAGAGACGATGATGACCGATGCCACATTGAAATCCGCCGAATTCACCGCGCTCAGCCGACTTTCCGCCGACATCGACCTCAATGCCGAGGGCAAGGCCACCGGCTTCGTGCGCGTGCCGCACTCGGTGCATCGCTCGGCCTATGGCTGGATCCCCATCCCCATCGTGCGCATCAAGAACGGTGACGGCCCGAACGTGCTGATGCAGGCCGGCAACCATGGCGACGAATGGGAAGGCCAGATCGGCCTCGGCAACCTGATCCGCAGCCTCGAGCCCAAGGACATCAAGGGTCGGCTGGTCATCCTGCCCTCGGCCAATTTTCCGGCGGCGATGGACGGCCGTCGCACCTCGCCGATTGACGACGGCAATCTCAACCGCTCCTTCCCTGGCGACGCCGAGGGCACCATCACCCAGCAGATTGCCTACTGGATCGAGCACGCTCTGCTGCCCGGCTTCGACTATGCCTTCGACTTTCATTCCGGCGGCAGCTCGCTCACGTACATTCCCAGCGCGCTCGCGCCGCGGCACCAGGACGCCGCCCGCATGGAGAAGGTTACGGCGCTCCTGAAGGCCTTCGGCGCGCCGGTGAGCTATATCGCGGCAGCCCCGCAGGGCGGTGGTCGGACCTTCACCTCGGCGGCCTATCGTCGAGGCGTCCTCGCCATGGGTACGGAACTCGGCGGCGGCGGTCTCGTGACGCCAGGCTCCCTCAAGGTGGCCCAGGACGGCATGCGCCGGGTGCTGGCCCATGTCGGCCTGCTGCAGGGGCCGGTGCCCGCGCCCTCCAAAACCCGCCTCACCGAGATCGGCGGCGACGACTACTATGTCTACGCCACCGATGGTGGCCTGTTCGAGCCGCTGGTCGAACTGGGTGACGAAGTGACGGCCGGCCAGCCTGCCGCCCGCATCCACTTTCACCACACACCCTGGCGCGAGCCGGAGGTGGTGCTGTTCAAACGCGCTGGTCTCGTGCTCTGCAAGCGCGTCCCTGCCCGCTGCGAGCGCGGCGACTGCCTCTTCCATCTGGCGACCGATCTTCAAGCCTAAGCCGGCGATATTCCGCCAAGCATCCTTGGAAACGTTTCCAGTTTTTCTTGCCAAGGACGATCCTGAGTTCGATATTCGGCAAAATTGGCGAGAAATCGTTTCCAGATACCTGGACAGCGATTCGGGGAAGGAAACGATGAAGTTGCTTCGCAGGACACTGGCATTCGTTCTGGCGGCGGGCGTTGCCGGGCCGGCGCTGGCGCAGAGCAGTGAAGCCGCATGGCCGACGGCACGGCCGATCAAGATGATCGTGCCGTTCGCAGCGGGCGGCGGCACCGATCTGGTGGCGCGCACCTTGGCCGAGAAGCTCGGCACCGCCCTCGGTCAGACGATCATCGTCGACAACAAGCCCGGCGCTTCCGGCGTCATCGCCATGGAAGCAGCCGCCAAGTCGCCGGCCGACGGCTACACGCTGGTGCTGGGCTCCGCGAGCACCGTCGTCGTCAATCCTGCCGTGCTGCCCGACCTGCCCTACGATCCGGTGAACGGCTTCGAGCATCTGGGCGATGTCGGCTCCGCGTCGGTCGTGCTGGTCGCCCACCCCGACTTTCCAGCCAAGGATCTGCGCGATGTGATCGCCATGGCCAAGGCAAAGCCCGGCGAGTTGAACTACGGCACCTGGGGCAACGGCTCGACCGGCCATATGTGCGCCGAAATGGTACGCGCGGCGACCGGCGTGCAGATGACCCACGTTCCCTACAAGGGCGCGGCGCTGGTGCTGAACGACATCGCCGCCGGGCATATCAAGCTGGGGTTCGCCGACGTTCAGTCGGTCGTGCCGATGGCCAAGTCGGGCAAGGTCAAGGTGGTCGCCTCCTGCGCCCGCCGCTCGCTCAATTTTCCCGATGTGCCGGGCTACGTCGAACAGGGCGTGCCGTTCGACTTCGTCTGGCGCTATGACCTGATGGTTCCCGCAAAGACCCCCCAGCCGATCGTCGCCCGCCTGCACGCCGAGCTGATGACGGTTCTGGCGATGCCCGAGATCAAGGCACGCTGGACCGAGTTCGGCATGACCGCGTCGACCATCAGCCCGGCCGATCTCAAGGCACAGACCGGCCGCGACGTCGAAGCCCTCACCAAGCTGGCCCGCGATGCAGGAGTCCGCCCATGAGCCGCCTGCTGGGTCCGGTTCGCCAGAACGGCTATGTCGTCCGCGACATCGAACAGGCCATGAAATACTGGTCGGAAACCATGGGCGTCGGCCCCTGGTACTACATCGAGAAGCCGCCGATCGAGGCCTTCGAGTACAAGGGGCAGCCCTCGCAGCCCGACATCTCGATCGCCCTGGCCAACTCGGGCCCGCTGCAGATCGAACTGATCCAGCAACGTAACGACCAGCCCTCGATGTACCTCGACTTCCTGCAGGCCGGTCACGAGGGCCTGCAGCACGTCGCCTACTGGACGACGGATTTCGACGGCTCGCTCGCCAAGTGCCTCGCCGCGGGTTGGCGGATCGGCCATCGCGGCCAGATCGGCAGTCGCGGACGTTTTCTCTACTTCGAAAGCACGGGCCATCCCGGGACGGTCATCGAGCTATCCGAGATTTCCGGCAACAAGGGCAAGTTCTTCGACAAGATCGCCCACGAAGCCGAGAGCTGGGACGGTCGCGATCCGATCCGCAGGGTTTAGCCTCCCGTCCTGCCAGGAACTGGGCCTGTGAAGCCCGTCCCGGAAATCAAGGATCCGTCATGTCCGCTCACCTCTCTCCCCGCTCCATGATCGGCCAGGTCGCCATCGTCACCGGTGCCGCCTCCGGCCTTGGCCTCGCGATCGCCGGGCGGTTGACGGAGGAAGGGGTGCGCGTCGCGCTATGGGATCGCGATCCGACGGGTCTGGCCGTCGCCCGCGACAAAGTCGGGCCCGCATCGCACGGCGTCGTGGCCGACGTCACCGACACGAAAGCCGTGCGCGCCGCCTGGACCGAAACCACGCAGACGCTGGGCGCACCGTCGATTCTGGTGAACAGCGCCGGCATCCTGGGGCCGAGCGCCGCCTTCGCCAACTATCGCGAGGAAGACTGGCAGCGTGTGCTGGACGTCAACCTCAACGGCACTTTCCGCTGCTGTCAGGCCGCCGTGCCCGACATGGTGGCGGCCGGATACGGCCGAATCGTCAATATCGCCTCGGTTGCGGGCAAGGACGGCAACCCCTACGTAGCGGGCTATGTCGCCTCGAAGGCCGCCGTCATCGGCCTCACCAAGTCGATGGGCAAGGAGCTCGCGACCACCGGCGTGCTGGTGAACGCAATTGCCCCCTCGGCTTCGGAGACGGCGATCTTCGGCGAACTCACCGATGCCTATCGCGCCCGCCTGATCGCCAACGTGCCGATGAACCGTTTTGTGGCACCGCGCGAGATCGCCGAAATGGCCCTTTGGCTCGCCTCGCCCGCCTGCAGCTTCTCGACCGGCGCCACCTTCGACATCTCCGGCGGCCGCGCTACGTTCTAAGCCTATCTGGCAGATCGACCGGAAGGTTGCCGCCAAGGTCACTCTTTGGTTCCAATTTCCAGGCTGGTTGTACTTGCCCACGGCTGTCCTGCGGCGGCAAACTTGTCCCGTTTCCGTCGCTGGAGGGGATACCCGATGGACAACCACAGCGGATATGACGACCGCACGCCCGACATGGCGGCTCAGGTCATCCTGATAGCGTTCGTTGGTGTATGGGGGTACCTGACCTGTTCCGCCATCCTGCAGTTCACGGTGCTGACCCAGTAACAGCGATTTCCGCTGTGACGGACCAGCTCTAGGTTCTCAGCAGGCTTTGCAGGAAAGCTTCGGCGCGGTCCTGCGGCCGTCCTTGCGCGGTCGTGCCTCGGCGTGACCGCAGACCGAGCAGCCGTCGATCTCGAAATCGATCCAGTGCGTAGGGTCACCGCACGTTTCGCAAGGAAGGCCTCGGCGCGACTCGATGTGACCGAAGCCCGGGACCCCGCATTTGGGGCAGAGGCGCTCCAGCCGCTTGGCGAGCTTCCACGAGAGCGCCCGCAGGACCTGCATGCGCGTCGGATTGCGATGCGCGCGCATGTCGGCCAGCAGCACGGCGAGGCCGTCCTCCGACCGACGGGCTTCGCGGTCCATCGCCGCCAGCACCTCGGCTTCGGTCTCCAGCCCCTTGATCGGGTGGTCCATGTCGCTGGAGCAGATCACGAAGACGCCGGCGCGCGGGAAGCCCATCCTCTTCAGGATGCCCGGCACGGCAGGATCGCCGGCCGGGAAGCGCTGCAGCCGCCAGTTGGTGCGGTGCGTCGCCAGTGTTTCGACGAGGCGAAGCCCGCGCCGGCGATCGACGAAGGCCATGATCTCAACGCCGCTGGAGACCAGAGGCACGCGCTCGATCGGACCGTAGCTGCCTTCGCTTGCCAGGGCGCAGTCGACGTCCATGGTCCGAAAGACCATCTCGGCCTTGATGGCGCAGGTCTCGACCAGGGCGTCGGGGCGCGGCACCTCACCCGAGAAGGTGCCGAGCTTGTCGGTGTCGAGGTCGGGCGCGACCTCGACAGTGGCCCCCAGCACGCGCCGGAAGGCGGGCGCAGCCGCCCGCTCCTTGGCATGGATGGTCGCCAGGCCGATCCGGCTGCCGGCGTAAGGGTGAGCTGATACGGACAAGACGGCGACAGCCGATGATACGCGAACGCTGCTCCGTGTTTACTCGGCGGCTTGCGGCAGGGCCTGACGGCCGAGCTGCTGCTCGACCAGGGTCGCCCAGTAGGAGGCGCCGAGCGGCAGGACCTCGTCGTTGAAGTCGTAGCCCGGGTTGTGGACCATGCAGCTTCCGACGCCGTCGCCGTTGCCGATCCAGATGTAGCAGCCCGGCTTCTTCAGCAGCATCCAGGCGAAGTCTTCGCTGCCCATGGCCGGTGTCGGATTGCGGTTCACGTTCTCGAGCCCGACCAGCGCCGATGCCGCGGCAGCGGCGAACTCCGTCTCCTGCTCGGTGTTGACGGTCGCCGGATAGCGCCGCTCGTAGCGCCACTTGGTGACCTCGGCGCCGAAGCCGGCGGCGACATTGCGGGCGATCTGCTCGATCCTCTTCTCGATCATGTCCTGCACCGGCTTCTTGAAGGTGCGGACCGTACCGCGCAGCACGCATTCCTGCGGGATCACGTTCCAGGTATCGCCGGCGTGGATCTGGGTCGTCGAAACCACGGCGGTGTCCATCGGATCGATATTGCGCGCCACGATCGACTGCAGTGCCGTCACGATGTGCGAGCCGACCACCACCGGATCGATGCCATGGTGCGGCATGGCGCCGTGCGCGCCGACGCCCTTCACCACCACCTCGAAGATGTCGTAGGCGGCCATCATCGGACCGGGGCGGACGGCGAAGCGGCCGACCGGAATGCCCGGGATGTTGTGCATGCCGTAGACACCTTCACAGGGGAACTTGTCGAACAGTCCCTCCTCCACCATGACGCGGCCGCCACCTTCGTTCTCCTCGGCGGGCTGGAAGATGAAGTAGACCGTGCCGTCGAAGTTCTTGGTCTCGGAGAGATACTTCGCGGCGCCCAGCAGCATCACCGTGTGGCCGTCATGGCCGCAGGCGTGCATCTTGCCGGGAATCGTCGACTTGTGGTCGAATTCGTTGGTCTCGTGCACGTCGAGCGCGTCCATGTCGGCACGCAGGCCGATCGCCCGCTTCGACGTCCCGCTGCGCAGGACACCGACCACGCCGGTCTTGGCAAGTCCGCGATGCACCTCGATGCCGAACGACTTCAGTTTCTCGGCGACGACGTCGGCCGTCCGCACTTCCTCGAAAGCGGTCTCGGGGTGGCTATGGATATCGTGGCGCCACGCCGTCATGTCTTTGTGGAACGAGGCAATGCGGTTGATGACCGGCATCTGTGGGTCTCCCAAGTGAATTCAGGCGGATCGTAAGCGAGCACCGCAGACGGTCAAGCTTGGCGGGCATGCAGCCACGCACACCCCGTCGTGCAAGAAGACGGGAGCGCGCAGCGGCAGCGTCAGTAGCTGCGGTCTTCGATCCCCAGCCTGCCCTCTTCGATTGCGTGGCAGGCCACGGTGCCACCTTCGATCGGCAGCGCCTTCGGCCGCTCGACCTTGCAGCGGTCGGTGGCGTACGGGCAGCGCGGATGAAACGTGCAGCCAGAAGGCGGATTGATCGGACTCGGCACTTCGCCGGCGACCGGGCTGCGCTGGCGGCCCGTCATGTCGAGATCGGGAATCGTGTCGAGCAGCATCCGCGTATAGGGATGCTTGGGGCGCCGGAACAACGTATCGGTCGGCGCCACCTCGACCAGGCGGCCGAGATACATCACCCCGACCCGCGTCGAGATGTGATAGACGACCGCAAGATTGTGCGAAATGAACAGATAGGTGAGCTGCAGGCGCCGCTGCAGGTCGACCATCAGGTTCAGGATCTGCGCCTGCACCGACACGTCGAGCGCCGAGGTCGGCTCGTCGCACACCAGGAACTCGGGCTGGCTCGCCAGGGCGCGGGCAATCGAGATGCGCTGGCGCTGGCCACCGGAAAATTCGTGCGGGTATTTGCGTCCGTCGGCCGGCGTCAGCCGGACCTGCCGCAGCAGATCGCCGACTTGGCGCTCGAGGTCCGCACGGTCCTTGGCGAGGCTGAAGGCGCGGATCGGCTCGGCGATGATGTCAAACACCCGCCAGCGCGGATTGAGGCTGGCATAGGGATCCTGGAAGATCATCTGCATGCGCCGCTTGAGCGCCGCCGTCTCCGCCCGGCCGCGCCGGCTGGCCATGTCGTTGCCGTCGAACTCGATGCGGCCGTCGGTCGGCGGGTACAGACCGACCACCAGGCGGGCTACCGTCGACTTGCCGCATCCCGATTCGCCGACCAGCGAGAAGGTCTCGCCCTTGGCGATCTCGATATCGATACCGTCCACCGCCTGCACGATCTGCCGCGGCTTGCCTTCGAGCGCGCGCACCAGCCAGGGCGGCGACACGTCGAAGTAGCGCTTCAGCCCTTCGATCTGGACGAACAGGTTCTGGCCGCCGTCAGGCATCGACGGTCTCCTTGGTGATCGGCTGGCCGACGCCGCCGGCATCGTGCCGCCAGCAGGCGGCCCGGCTGGCGCCCGCCGACATCAGCTCCGGCCGTTCGACCATACAGCGGCGGCCATGCACCGTGCAGCGCGGGTTGAAGGCGCAGCCCTTGGGAATCTCGGTGAGCCGCGGCATGGCGCCGTCGATCTGGGTCAGCCTGTCGTGGCGCTCGCCAAGGCTGGGAATGGAGCCCATCAATCCCTTGGTGTAGGGGTGCTGGGCGTGCTTGACGACGTCGCGCACCGGGCCGATCTCGGCGACGCGGCCGGCATACATCACCGCCACACGGTCGGCTGTCTCGGCGATCACGCCCATGTCGTGCGTCACCAGCATCACCGCCGTCTTGTGCTCGCGGCAGAGGCGCTTCAGGAGCGCAATGATCTGCGCCTGGATGGAGACGTCGAGTGCGGTGGTCGGCTCGTCGGCCACGATCAGCCGCGGCCCGGCGCAGAGCGCCAGCGCAATCACGACACGTTGGCGCATCCCACCGGAAAACTGATGCGGATAATGGTCGATGCGCAACTCTGCACCGGGGATGCCGACCTCCTTCAGGAGATCGACCGCCCGGCGGCGCGCCGCCGAGGCCGGCAGCGACAAGTGGGTCTGGATGGTCTCGACGAGCTGACGGCCGACCGAATAGAGCGGATTGAGGCTGGTCAGGGGGTCCTGGAAGATCGCCCCGATTCGCGCGCCGCGGATCTTGCGCATCTCCTCGTAGGGAAGATTGTCGATGCGGCGGCCTTCCAGCCTGATCTCGCCGCCGGCGATACGGCCCGGCGGCTCGAGCAGACCGATGATGGCGTTGCCGGTGAGCGACTTGCCGGCGCCCGACTCGCCGACCACGCCCAGCACCTCGCCCGGCGCGATGTCGAACGACACGTCGTCGACCGCCAGCAAGGTGCCGCGGCGGGTCGGGAATTCGACGCGAAGGTTGCGGACTTCCAGGAGTGGCGGATTGTTGGTAGCGGCGGCCATCCGGCGTCGACCTCAGCGCAGTTTGGGATTGAGGGCGTCGCGCAGCCAGTCGCCCAGGAGATTGACCGCGAGCACCAGCGCCGCGAGCGTGGCGCCGGGAAATACCGTGATCCACCAGTCGCCCGACTGCAGCACGTCGTTGCCCAGGCGAATCAAGGTCCCGAGCGATGGCTGAGTCGAGGGCAGCCCGACGCCGAGGAACGACAGGGTCGCTTCGGTGATGACGGCAAGGCCGAGATTGATGGTGGCGATGACCAGCACCGGGCCGGTGACGTTGGGCAGCACGTGCCGCACCATGATCACCAGCGGCGACAGGCCGATCACCTTCGCCGCCTGAACATATTCCTTGTTCTTCTCGACCAGCACCGAGCCGCGCACCGTGCGGGCGTACTGCACCCAGAAAGACAGGCCGATCGCGCCCACGATCACGAACAGCGCGATCTCGTCGTGCCGCTGTACCGAGATCAAGGTGCGCACCACGCCGTCGATCAGCAACGCCACCAGGATCGCCGGGAAGGTGAGCTGCACATCGGCGATGCGCATGATGACGGCATCGACGGCGCCGCCGAAATAGCCGCTGATCAGCCCGAGCGCGATCCCGATCGTCATGGCGACGGCCACCGACGCGATGGCCACGACTAGTGACAGGCGCGTCCCGTACATGATCGAAGAAAGGATGTCGCGGCCCTGGTCGTCGGTCCCCAAAGGAAAGGTCCAGTCTCCGTCGGGAGAGATCAGCACCGGCGGTTTCAGGCCGTCGCTGAGGCTGAGCGTCGCCGGATCAAACGGCGTGTGCGGCGCCAGCACCGGTGACAGGAAGGCGATCGCTACGATCAGGATGGTAGCGACGGCAGCGGTGACGGTGAGCGGCGAGGACTTGAAGCTCCACCAAATGTCGCTGTCTGTCATCCGATGCAGCCAGCCGCGTGACGCCGTTGAATCCGCCATGTCAGTGCCCCGCGGCGCGCGCCGTGCCCTGCGCGCGCAGGCGGGGATCGACGGCAAAATAGAGGAGATCGACCGTGAGGTTGATCAGCACGAACAACAGGCCGATCAGCATCAGGTACGCCGCCATCACGGGGATGTCGGAGAACTGGACGGACTGGATGAAGAGCTGGCCGACGCCCGGCCAGGCGAACACCGTCTCGGTGACGATGGCGAAGGCGATCAGCGCGCCGAGCTGCAGGCCGGTCACGGTGATCACCGGCACCAGCGTGTTCTTCAGCGCATGGCCGAAATTGATGGCGCGGTTGGAAAGGCCGCGAGCCCGCGCGAACTTGATGTAGTCGGTGCGCATCACCTCCAGCATCTCCGAGCGTACCAGGCGCATCAGCAGGGTGAGCTGGAACAGGCCGAGGGTGATCGAGGGCAGGATCAGTGCCTCCAGCCCCTTCACGGTCAGGAAGTTGGTAGTCCACCAGCCGATCTTGACCGTCTCCCCTCGCCCGAACGATGGCAGCCAGTGAAGCCAGACGGCGAACACCAGGATCAGCAGGATGCCGATCAGGAAGGTGGGCAACGAGATGCCGATCAGGGAAACCGCCTGGAACAGCCTGCTCGACCAATGATTGGGATAGAGACCGGTATAGACGCCCATCGGCACGCCCACGAGGAGCGCGAAGAGTGCCGCACAGAAGGAGAGCTCCAAGGTCGCCGGCAGGCGCTCGACGATCATGCTCGTGACCGGCTCGGAGGTGCGGTAACTCAGCCCGAACTTGCCCTGCACCGCATTGCCGATGAAACGCACGAATTGCACGGGCGGCGGATCGTTCAGCCCCAGCTTTTCGCGCAAGGCTTCGCGCTCCTGCGCCGGCGTGTCCTGTCCGACCATGGCGTTGATCGGATCGCCGACATAGCGGAACAGCGAAAACGCAACCAGGCCGACCGTCAGCAGCACCGCGACCGATTGCAGGAGTCGTCTCAGAATGAAAGCGAGCATGCTTTGTCTTTTTATTGGTTTATTGGGCGCCGTCGCCCCTTCAGCCTGGCAACATCCCTAGCAGGAATAAGGCCAAAAATGAAGGCATAGGGCGATCATGGACGATGCCGATAAGGCCGCTGTCGGCACCCCGAAACCTTCCCCTCCCCTGCACGGAGACCGCACAAGGGAGGGGGAAAGTCGTCCTACTTCACCGTGACCCAGCGCAGCGGGAAGTTGTTGTCGGCCGGCTGAACGAGATCGACGTTCTTGCGGGTCGCCCAGACGAGCGCCTGCTGGTGCAGCGGCACGTAGGCGTAGTCGTCGACGTAGATCTTGGTCGCTTCGCGGATCATGGCATCGCGCTTGGCCTTGTCGGTCTCGACCTCGACGGCGTTCGCCAGCTCGTCGAACTTCTTGTTCGAGTAGCCGCCGGCGTTGAACAGACCCTTCTTGGTCTTGATGTCCGGCGTCTGGATGATCTGCTCGAAGACGTTGTGCACGTCGTAGGTCGTCGCCGGCGACCAGCCCAGCATGTAGAAGCTGGTGTTGTTCGGCTTGCCGTCCTGGGTGCTGCGCAGGATCTTGGCGAAGTAGAGATTGCGCGTCTGAGCCCGCAGATTCACCTTCACGCCGATCTTGGCCAGCATCGAGACGACGGCCTGGCAGATCTTGTCGTCGTTGACGTAGCGGTCGTTCGGGCAGTCCATGCCGACTTCGAAGCCGTTGGGATAGCCGGCATCGGCCAAGAGCTTCTTGGCCTCTTCCGGCTTCAGGAGCGCCGGGCGCTTGTCGAGATCCGGCGTGTAGCCGTTGATCCCCTTGGCCACCATCACATTGGTCGGGAAGGCCTGGCCGCGCATCACCGTCCGCTTGATCGCATCGACGTCGATCGAGCGGTGGATGGCCTCGCGGACCCGCTTGTCCTTGAACGGATTCTTGCCCTTCACGTTCGACTCGACCAGTTCGTCGCGTTCCTGGTCGAAGCCCAGGAAGACGACGCGGGTCTCGGGACCTTCGAGGACCTTGATGTTGGCGTCCTTCTTGAGGCTGTCGGTGTCGGCCGGCGGGACCTCGTAGGTCATGTCGATGTCGCCCGCTTTGAGCGCCGCGATGCGCGTCGCCGCGTTCGGCACCGGCGTGAAGATCACCTCGGTGAGATTGTGTTCCGGCTTGTCCCACCAGGTGGGGTTGGGAACCAGGATCGTCTTCTCGCCCGCACGGCGCTCCTTCAGCATGAAGGGGCCGGTGCCCATGGCATTGCGGGTCGCGAAGTTCTCCTCGTTCTTCACCATGTCGGCGGGCTGCACGGCACTGTTCTTCTCGGCCCAGGCCTTGGACATGATGCTGATCGACGCCCACTTGTCGGCCAGCAGCGGGTCGGGAACCGTCGTCGTCACCTCGACCCGATGATCGTTGACCTTCTTGATCTCCTTCATCGTGGAGAAATTGCCGTTGACGTTCGAGCCCGGTCCGTTGGCGCGGTTGATCGAGAAGACGACGTCGTCGGCAGTGAACGGCGTGCCGTCGCTGAACTTCACGCCTTCGCGCAGGTCGAAGAACCAGGTGGTCGGATTGGTCTGGCCCCACTTGGTGGCGAGCGCCGGCTCGAGCTTCAGCTCCTTGTTACGGCGCACCAGCGGGTCGTAGATGTTGGCGGTGAAGGTCAGCAGGAAGGTCTCCTGCCGGGCGTAGGGGTCCATCGAGCTGACATCGCCCGAATTCGCCCATTTGAACGTCTTGGCGTTGGCCATCGGCGCCATCGACAGGCTCGCGCAGGCGAGCGCCGTCAGCGCCACTGTATGCCGCAAACTGACAAACATTCGAATAACCCCCTCGGTGATCCCCGTCGCCGCGGCATGGGCAAGCCTCCCCGGCTGTCCTTCCCATGCGCGCATGCATATCTCAGTTACGTTGCACTTCGCACGACAGGCCGTCAATTGCGCAAAAAGTTTGCAGGACGCATACCCGCGACGAGTCGCTTCTTTGCCGCCTTGGCATGTGGCTGCCGCACCGCGACGCCGTCTTCGCTGCAGGTGCGAAGGCCGTTATCCGCCCTTCTTGCGATCGACGCGCACACGCAACGCTTCGATCGATTGCCCCAAAAATTTGCATGGCTGCATCGGAGTGAATTTGGCCGACAACCGGGGTATCGTCGGCGCTTCTCAGTACTAGGGGTATGGCCATGAACGACGTTTCCCGCAGCTTCCGCGGCAATTCCAATGCTTCCCGAGACATCGCGCACCATCTGCACCCCTACACGAACTTCAAGAAGCACGAGGCCACGGGCCCTCTGACCATCGTGCGCGGCCGCGGCGTCTATGTGATGGACGACGACGGCAAGGAGTACATCGAAGGCATGGCCGGCCTGTGGTCGGCGGCACTGGGCTTCAGCAACGAGCGGCTGGCGACGGTCGCCTACGAGCAGATGAAGCAGCTGCCCTTCTATCACGCCTTCAACCAGCGCAGCCATGAGCCCGCGATCAACCTCGCGGAGAAGCTGAAGTCGATGGCGCCGGTGCCGATGTCGAAGGTGTTCTTCGCCAACTCCGGCTCCGAGGCCAACGACACCGTCGTGAAGATGGTGTGGTACATGAACAACGCGCTCGGCCGCCCCAAGAAGAAGAAGATCATCGGCCGCCTCAAGGGCTACCACGGCATCACCGTCGCCTCGGGCAGCCTGACCGGTCTGCCGACCAACCATCGTTCGTTCGACCTGCCGATCCAGGGCATCATCCACACGAGCTGCCCGCACTACTACCGCTTCGGCAAGGACGGTGAGACCGAGGAGCAGTTCGCCACCCGCTGCGCCGAGGAGCTCGAGCAGCTCATCATCAAGGAAGGCGGCGCCGACGAGGTCGCGGCGATGATCGCCGAGCCGGTGATGGGCGCCGGCGGCGTGATCGTGCCGCCCAAGGGCTACTACGAGAAGATCCAGGCGGTCTGCAAGAAGTACGACATGCTGTTCGTCGCCGACGAGGTGATCTGCGGCTTCGGGCGCACCGGCAATGTCTGGGGCAGCCAGACGATGAACATCAAGCCCGACATCCTGACCTGCGCCAAGGCGCTGTCGGCGTCGTTCCTGCCGATCTCGGCGGTGATGATCAACGAGGCGGTCTACCAGGCACTCATGAGCGAGAGCGACAAGATCGGCACCTGGGGCCACGGCTTCACCTATTCCGGCCATCCGGTTGCCGCCGCCGTCGCCCTCGAGGCGCAGAAGATCTACGACGAGACCGACCTGTTCGGCCATGCCAAGCGGCTCAGCCCGGTCTTCCAGAAGCATGTCCAGTCCTTCGCCAACCATCCGCTGGTCGGTGAGGCAATGAGCGTCGGCATGATGGGCGCGATCGAAATCGTCGCCGACAAGAAGACCAAGGCGCCGTTCGAGATCGGCGCCGTCGGCGCCGCCGGCACCAAAGTCTACAACCATGCCGTCGCACGCGGCCTGTTCATCCGCAACATGGGCGACCGCGTCGCGATCTGCCCGCCGCTGGTGATCAACGAGACCGAACTCGCCGACCTGTTCGGTCGTCTGCACCAGGCCTTCGACGCCACGCTGGACGAGCTCAAGGCCGAAGGCCACTTCAAGGGCTGATGCGTCGCCCCGTGAAGCAAGCAAGCCCTCCTCCCCCGTCAGCGGGGGAGGAGGTATTTTGACGGCACCGCCGGCTCTCCTCGGCCGGATCCGAGTCGGCGTGATCGGAGCGCTGGTGCTCTTCGCCATTGCCATCGTGCCGATCGTACTGGCGACGCTCGCCATGGTGGGCGACCGTCCCAATCACCTCTCGCTGAGCATCGCCGCCGCGCTATGGGCGGTCGGCCTGCTGTTCGCGCTGTGGGCGACCCTCTGCGCCGTTCGCAGCTGGCGCGACCTGCCCCGCGAGGTGCGTTCGCTCGCCGTCACGCCGCTGGCCTTCATCGCCCTGCCACAGGCGGTGGCCCTGCTCGTCCTTTGGCTGTAGTCGAGCCACCGTTCGGCACGGGCCGTCGTATCCGCAATCGGGCCATCTGGGCGGTTGCGTTGTTCGCCGCCTCGGTCGCCCCGGCGGTCGTCGGCCTCGGCATCGCCAAGGCGACGGAAGAGGCAACCAACCTCGCCCAGCCATTGGCGTTGCTGTTCTGGATCATCGGCCTCCTGTTCGCGATCGCGGCGGCGGTCCCGACCTTGCGCTACTGGGACGGGCTTCCGGGTACGACGCGCTGGCTGGGGACGCTTCCTCTCCTGTCGATCTCACTGTTGCTCACCGTCGCGTTGCTCACGCCTCTGCTGATCTAGTGGCACCGGATTCTTGCGAGTGATTCGCACCTTGTTGCGACCAATTTGTGTCTGCTGCCGCGGCAGCAACGCGAGTAAAATCGGCGTCCATGGATTACGAGGCTTTCTTCACCAGCCATCTGGGACGTCTGCGCGACGAGGGACGGTATCGCGTCTTCGCCGAGCTCGAGCGCATCGTCGGCGCCTTCCCGCGCGCACGTTTTCATCGTGAGGGCCTGCCGCCGCGCGAGGTCACGGTCTGGTGCAGCAACGACTACCTGGCGATGGGTCAGCACCCCGCGGTCGTCGAAGCCATGCAGGCGGCGATCGGCGCCCAGGGATCCGGTGCCGGCGGCACGCGCAACATTTCCGGCACCAACACCCTGCATAATGCCCTGGAGCGCGAGCTCGCTCAGTTGCACCGCAAGCAGGCCGCCCTGGTTTTCACCTCGGGCTACGTCGCCAACGAGACGACCCTGCAGACGCTCGGCGCCATGCTGCCCGGCTGCGAACTCTACTCCGACGCCTTCAATCACGCCTCGATGATCGCCGGCATCCGCCACTCGGGAGCGGTGCGCAAGATCTTCCGCCACAACGACGTGCGCCATCTCGAGGAATTGCTGGCCGCCGCGGATCCTGCGACGCCCAAGATCGTGGCCTTCGAGTCGGTCTATTCGATGGACGGCGACATCTCGCCGATCAACGAGATCTGCGAGGTCGCTCACCGCTATCGCGCCCTCACCTATCTCGACGAAGTCCATGCCGTCGGCATGTACGGCGACCGCGGCGGCGGCGTCGCCGAGCGCGACGGCGCCCTCGACAAGGTCGATATCGTCCAGGCCACGCTTGCCAAGGCGTTCGGCGTGGTCGGGGGCTACATCGCCTCGACCGCGGCGACCGTCGATTTCGTACGCTCCTGCGGCTCGGGCTTCATCTTCACTACGTCCTTGCCGCCGGCGATCGCCGCCGCAGCGCTTGCGAGCGTCCGCCTGGTCAGCAGTCAGCCCGAGCTGCGCGTCCGCCATCAGGAACGCGCCGCCACCCTGAAGCGCCGCCTCGCCGCGGCCGGCCTGCCGGTGATGCCGTCGGTCACCCATATCGTGCCGGTCTTCGTGGGCGACGCCGCACTCTGCAAGCAGGCGAGCGATCTCCTGATGGATCGCCACGCCATCTACGTGCAGCCGATCAACTACCCGACCGTACCGCGCGGCACGGAGCGGTTGCGTCTGACGCCGACGCCGCTGCACGGCGACACGGAGATCGCCCATCTGGTCGAGGCCCTGCAGGATGTCTGGCAGACCCTCGGCCTCGCTCGCGCCTCCAAGGCGGCCGCAGAATAACGCGACGCCGCTAGCCTCAGGTGCCGGCCGCCCGCAGGACCCGGCCGATGATTTCCGCACCGGCGTCGATTTCCTGCTCGTTCCAGGCCGCGAAGCCGAGAAACAGGCCTCGACCGGTGATCCTTCCGGTGAAATGACGCGACAGCGGCCGTGCCGTCACGCCGGCCGCCGCCAGCCGCATCGAGATGTCGTTGTCGTCCTGCTGGTCGTCGAGGTGAACGAGAAGCTGCATGCCTCCCGCCGGCGGTGAGATCTGCACCCCCTCGCCCATCGCCGCCGCGAGCCGCTGCACCAGCCGATCGCGCCTTGCGCGATAGACGCGGGCCATCTTGCGGATATGGGCCGCGAAGTGACCATCGTCGATGAATTCGGCGAGCGCGTCCTGCACGGGAGGCGCCACGATCTGACCGCTGTGACGCTGAGCCTTCTCGATGACGTCGACGAACCCGTCGGGGACGATGGCGTAGCCGGTCCGGATATCCGCGAAGGTCGATTTCGAGAAGGTGCCGACATAGAAAACGCTACCGGTGTCGTCGAGCCCCTGCAGGGCAGCGACCGGCCTGCCGTCATAGTGGAACTCGCTGTCATAGTCGTCCTCGACGATCGCCGCGCCGATCGACGCTGCGAACGCGAGAATCTCCTGCCGTCGTTTGACGGGCATCAGCTGCCCGGTCGGATACTGGTGAGACGGCGTCACGAAGATCAGCCGCGGCCGATCGCTTCGCCCCGCGATCGACAATCCGCTGCGATCGAGGCCTATTCCCGCGACGCGGGCGCCGGCCGCTTCGAGAGCCGCACGCGCCCCACCGTAGCCGGGGCTTTCCACCCAGGCGAGATCGCCGGCATCGAGCAGCACCCGCGCAATGAGGTCGATCGATGCTTGAGCCGACGGCGTGACGATGACCTGTCGCGCGTTGGCCTTGACACCCCGATACTCGGACAGATGCCGGAGCAGCGCCGCCTGCAACGTCGGACGGTTCAGGGTCGACATGCTGGCAGCGTGCACATGGCGGGCAGCCCGCCGAAGGCAGCGCGCCCAAAGCTCGTGCGGAAATTCACGTGCGTCGGCCACGCCGGGAGCAAATGGCCGAGGGCGGCCTTCGTTCTCAAAAGGCCAATCGGTTCGGCCGAACCCCTCGGCCCAGCGTGACATCCGCAAACCGGCAGGGGCCCGGCGCGCACCTGCCTTGCCCACCTGCAGCGACGACCTCGCCAGCGGCGCGACGGTCGGCCGGCGGCCCTGCCCGACGTCGAGGTAGCCTTCCATCGCCAGCTGCTCGACGACGAGCGAGACGACGTTGCGCGACACTTTCAAATGACGCGACAGGTCACGGCTGGATGGCAGCCGATGGCCCGGCGGCAGCGCGCCGGCCAACACGGCCTGTCTCAGTTGATCGTAGAGCTGCTGTGTGAGTGTCCTGGCGCCCGATGGCAGAAGCTCGATATCGATCAGGCCGGAGAGAAGATGCGCCATGAAACTGGCCCTATATTCTTTCCAAGATTGGCTCTTTCTATATGGCCAGTCAAATCTATCCTTCGGCCGATCGCGCCCCGACGGAGCGCGGGAAACGCGCGCTGACGGAATCGTCCAATGGGTCCCCCACTCTCCCGCCGCATGGCGCTCTTCCTGTTCGCCATCGTCGTGGTGACCTGGGGACTGAATTGGACGGTGACGAAGACGATCGTCGACAGCGTCACACCGCTCTGGGCCACCGCGATCCGCTCCGCCATCGCCACCGTGATCCTGTTCGGCTTGCTGCTCGCGCGAGGCCAGTTCGTCGTCCCGCGCCGCGGCGACATTCCCGTCGTGCTGGTCGTCACCCTGTTCCACATGGTGGCGTTCGCCGCACTCGTGGCCTTCAGCCTCCAGTTCGTTCCTGTCGGCCGTTCGATCGTGCTGGGCTACACGACGCCGCTATGGGTCGCCCCGGTCGCCTGGCTGCTGCTGGGCGAGCCCGTGACGAGGCCGCGGCTGGCCGGGATCTGTCTCGGCCTGGCCGGACTTGCCGTCCTGTTCAATCCGCTGGACTTCGACTGGAACAACGATGCCGCACTGATCGGCAACGGTTTGGTCCTGCTGGCCGCCCTGTCCTGGGCCGTGAGCATTCTCTACGTCCGAGCGCACAGGTGGATATCGACACCGTTCCAGCTCGTCTTCTGGCAGGCCCTGCTCGCCACCGCCATTCTGTCCACCCTTGCCTTGTCGATCGATGGCGTGCCGCGGATCACCTGGAATTCTACCCTTGCAGGCGCCTTCCTCTATGCCGGCATATTCGGCACGGCGCTGGCCTACTGGGCAATGGCGATGGTCAATCGCAGCCTGCCGGCCACGACGACGTCGCTCGGTATCCTGGCAACGCCTGTCGTCGGCATGGCGAGTTCGACGATCGTACTCGGCGAGCCTCTCGAACTGCCGGTCATCGTCGCGATGGCCATGATCGTGAGCGGCATCGCGATCGGTATCGTTTCCGGCCGGACCTCGCGCGCTACTCCACCGTCCGCATCGTCCACAGACGCGAGCGCACCAGCACGACGACGATCATCAGTGCCATCGCCGCAGCCGGCAGGAGCATGGCGGCCTCGAGCCCCCAGATGTCGCAGATCGTCCCGGTAAGGAAGGCGCCGATCGGACCGCCGCCACTCAAGCCCAGCTGGAAGAGCGACATCAGCCGGGCGCGATGCGTGGCCGGCGCTACGATCTGCACCACGGTGCGGCTCTGGGTCATGGTGATGCCGGCACCGATCCCCCAGACGAAGTTCAGTGCCACGAAGACCGGGAACGGCGGCAGGAAAGACATCGCCAGCAGCACGACCGCACCGGTCATCACTGCCACACCGATCAGCCGACCGCGTAGCGTGAGGCGCCGCGCCAGCCCGACAAGCGCCATGCTGGCGACGATTGTCGCTGCCCAGAAGGCCAAATTGACATAGGAAAGTTCAAGGGCGCCGCCGTGATAGTTGTCGCGCACGACCAGCGGCAGCACGGCCATGAAGGGGCCGACGTAGAAAATCCCGACGCCGAAATTCAGCAGCAGCACCGGCCAGATCTGATCAGACCGGGCGGCAGCCGACACGCCTTCGCCCACGCTTTTCCAGAAACCGACAGGGGGCGTCGGGGGATGCGGCGGCGGATCGGGCAGCTTGTAGACGGCCAGGCAGCCTGCCAGCACCATGCCGGCATGCAGCAGCAGGAGCGGCACGGCCCCGAAGCGGTCGGCCGCCGACGCAAAGGCGATGCCGATGAGCTGGCCGCCGAACTGCAGGGCTGTCGCCAGGGCGACGGCCCGCGGCAATGCTCCCTGACGGGCCACGAACGGCAGCAGGGCATCGCGTGTCGGGATCGCAAAGGCGCCGATGGCACCGGCCGCGATGCCATAGGCAATCAGCAGAGGATAGCTCAGCGCCCCCGGCCCACCGCTCCACAGAAGCGCGGCCAGAGCCAGGGGCGGCGCGGCATAGAGCACGTGATAGCGCAGCAGCAGGCGCCGCGGATTGCCGCGATCGGCCACGAGGCCGCCCAGTGGCAGGAACAGCAGCGACGGCGCCATGACGGCGGCCTGGGCGACACCGACGGCGAAAGCGTCCATGCGCAGCACGACCGCCACCAGCCAGGGAAACAGCACCATCTGGATGCCGAGCGGCACGAACCAGGTGCCGAGGCCGGCTAGGTAGACGGGAAAGGCGGAGGACGTGGTTGCCGGCGGCGGGCTCTTGCCTTGATCCAAGACAAATCCATCTATATCTTGTAAGCACTTAGTGCATATTGTTCATTCGTTAGTCAAAGGCACTTATTTTCGTGTCGACCTTCAATCGCAATACCCTGGTCAAAGTCCTGGAGATCCTGGACAGCAGCCACCCCGAGGAGGCATTGGCCGCAGCCAAGCTCGCCTCCGCGATGGTACGCGAGGCCGGTCTTACCTGGGATCAGGTGATCGACGCCACCGCGCTGCCGCGTCCCCTGCCCGCCGCTGCCCCGGCTCCGGCCCCACCGCCGGCGCGCGCCGCGAATGCCGGCCCGTTCGGCTACTCGCGTCGTGAGCGCGACCTCTCGCCCCATGAGCAGTTCTTCATGGTGCTCCTGAGCCCGCGGACACCTGCCGATGTGAAGCGCAAGCTGCGCACCTGGGAAGCCCGGGTCCTCGATGGCGAGATCACGCCGCAGGAAAGCCAGGACCTGCAGTTCATGTACAAGAGCTTCGTCGCTGGCTGAGGCCGTTCGCTGCAGTGCGCTTTAGAAATCGGGGGACGTCGACAGCCGGAATGTCCGGGGTGCCCCGATCAGCAATGAGGTTGCCCCTCCTCCGCCCGCCCAGTCGCGACGGCCTGCAAGGCTTCGATTGGATGGCGCAGATCGAAGACACTGGTGATGCGGCGCTCGGCAAGCGACCGGCCGCACAGCACGATCATCCCGGCGTGATGCCGGTCGACCGAACACGTCCGGACGTAGCATCCGTTCCACACTCGATCCGAGCAGGAGTTGCTTACATGTCACACAGCATCTCGACCTTGCTGCGTCGAAATCTCAGCGATGTCTTCGGTGAGATTGATCCTGTCCGCCGGCGCGCTGCGCTCAAGGAATTATTCCATGAAGATGCCGTCTTCTACGATCCCAACAAGGGCGTACATCGCGGACATGCCGCGATCGACCATATCGCCGGCGTGATCAAGGCGACTCATCCGGACTTTCAGTATCAGCCGATCGCCGAGCCGGAAGCCGTTGGCGATGGCGGTCGGATCAAGTGGGTCTCCGGCTCCCCGGGAGCGGCGCCAGAATATGCTGGCACCGACTTCATCATTGCGCGGGACGGCAAGATTGCAGCCCTCTATCTTTTCTTCGATCCGCTTCCCTGACGTGATGGCCGACCGAAGATACGGCAAGTCCACAACGCCCCACCAAGCCCATCGCGTGAGTGTGCCGGAAAGGAAACGTGCAGCATGGATAGCCGCACCCTCAGTGCCTACGATCGAGACGCTGGCACCTTCGCGGATGACTGGCACTCACAACCCGCCCCCACGGATCTTCATGCTGCCGTAAAAGCCTTCTTCGTCGAGGGGCCTACAGCCGATATCGGTTGTGGCAGTGGGCGCGATGCCGCTTGGCTCAATTCGGCCGGTTATCCCACGACCGGGTTCGATGCTTCCGACGGGCTGCTGAACGAGGCAAGGCAACGATATCCTGCCATCCGATTTGTCCATTCGGAACTGCCCGCGCTCGACAATATCGCACCTGGCAGTTTCGCAAATGTGCTCTGCGAGACGGTCATCATGCACCTCCCGACGGAAGCGATCTCTCCGTCCGTCGAGCGGCTTGTCGACATCCTCGTCCCACGCGGCATGCTATATCTCTCGTGGCGAGTGACGGAAGCCGCCGACCGCCGCGATGAACATGGCCGCCTCTATGCCGCCTTCGATCCGGCTCTCGTCCTGACGCCTTTGAGGGCCACATCGATCAGATCAGACGAGCAGATTGGCAGCATCTCCTCCGGGAAGCTGATCCGACGCCTGGTTGCGCAGAAGGGCGCCTGACGACGGCAGATCGGGAATTTCCCGCGTCTTCGTCCTGTTCCGAGACGGCCGTCAGGCGGCGAGCAGAACGCTCTGTTCGCGCTCGAGGACGCGCTTCACCGCCGGACGTGCCAGCATGCGATCCTTCCAAGCCGTGTAGTTCGCGAGATCACCCATCGGCAGGCCGATCCGCTTGCCCCAGCCGTAGAAGACGAGCGCATAGCCGTCGACCACCGAGAAGTCGTCGCCGAGGATCCAAGTCTTGCCGGCGAGCAGGCCGTCGATTTCCTTGAGATTGGCATGGAAGTTCTCACGTCCGACCGACTTCAGGTGGTCGAACACGGCAGTATCGGTGGCAAAGCGCTCGGGCCGGCCGATATGCGTGAAGTTCGGATGCACGGCATTGGAGAACCAGGCCATCAGCGAGATGGCACGCGCCCGCTGCACGGGATCCTTGGGCATGAGTTGCGGCGCGTACTTGCCCGCGACATAGTCGAGGATCGCGGTGTTTTCGACGATGGTCCCCTCGTCCACCGCCAGTGCCGGCACGCGGCCACGTGGATTGACCTTGAGATACTCGGGCGTCCTCTGTTCGCTCTTGGCGAAGCTCAGGGCCTGCGACTCGTAGGCCGCACCGCTTTCTTCCAGGCCGATATGCGACGCGGTCGAGCAGGCACCGGGGGCATAGTAAAGCTTGAGCATGATGGTTTCCTCTCTCCGACTGTCATCCGTCGCTCTGCATCGGCGCGGAGGCTCCCCCGCACGCAACGACGTCAGAGCGGGTGTGTGCTGCCGTTGGGGCGAACGCGGTGGAGGAATTCGCGACCGATCTTCACGCGCTTCTCACCGTCGTATTCGACGATATCGGCGGTGGCATAGGTCTCGGTCCAGTTGGACGGCAGGAACGAGCCCGTCCCCACCACGTCGATCGGTGCCTTGGCTTCGGCCATCACGCGGCACTTGGCCGGGCCGAATCCCGAGGAGGCCACGATCTTGACGGCGCTGAAGCCGGCACGATCGAGTTCGGCGCGCAGGTGGAAGATCGCCGCCGCCGACACGCCGGTGCCGACCAGGTAGCGCAGTTCCGCTTCACTGCGATAGCCGCGGATCGATTCGGGCGAGAAGCGCTCCAGCACGGCATAGGACGACGCTGGATCCAGCCCTTCGACATAGCGCCCGCCGGTCGTGTCGAGGCGGAAGGAGAGCAGTCCCTTGGCCGCCATCTCGGGGAAACGGCGGCAGACCTCCAGCGAGTCGGAGACCTCGCGGGCGAAGTAGTCGACCAGCACGGTCATCGGCTCGCCGGGGAAAGTCTCGGCAAACATCTCGGCGGCACGAAGCGTCGAGCCGGCATAGCCGATCAGCGCGTGCGGCATGGTGCCGAGGCCCTGCTCGCGACCGAAGAAATGCGCCGTAGCGTGCGTGGCATTGCCAATGAAGCCAGTGGCGCCGACCTTGCGCTTGGCGCGCGCCGAGCCCACCGACGCGGCATAGGCCATCATCTCGGCCATCTCGCGGCCGGCGCAATGGCGTGCATCCATGGCCAGGAACGCCGCCTTCGGCAGGTCGGCGCACATGGTCCAGGCGTTGTAGGCCGCGACGCAGGCGGGGCCGAGCTTCTGCAGGAAGATCGTCTCGAGGTCGACGAGATGGAAGAAGGAGCCGGTGATGTACATCATCGGCTCACCGGCACCGACCCATTTGCCCTCGCCGTAGCGCAGGTCGATGTCGAGTTCGGTATTGCGATCCCGCCTGGTCGCCTCGAGCCATTCCAGGGCCAGCCGCGGCGCGAACACCACGGGCCGGCGCATGAAAATCGCATAGGTGACACGGGCATCGCCGAAGCGGCCAATCACCTGCTTCGTGCGATTGAAGTAGTGATCGGTGTAACGGGAAATCTCCCCGTTGCTCGGCTGCGTCATCGATTTCCCCCGGGTATCCCGCCGCGCTCGCTTTTTGTTTTGATCAGACGGCGGGACGGGCCCGGGCGACCGACAGGCGCTCGGCCTTGAGCTGCTCGGCCAGCAGGAACGCGAGTTCGAGCGCCTGGCTGGCGTTGAGCCGCGGGTCGCACTGCGTCTCGTAACGCTCGTTCAGGTTCTCGACCGTGATGTCGGTCGAGCCGCCGATGCACTCCGTCACTTCCTGGCCGGTCATCTCGAAATGCACGCCGCCGGGATGCGTACCCTCGGCGCGGTGCACCGCGAAGAAGGCCTTCACCTCGTTCAGGATGGCATCGAACTGGCGCGTCTTCCTGCCGTTCGACGCGGTGATGGTGTTGCCGTGCATGGGATCGCACGACCACACGACCGTCCGCCCCTCGCGCTTCAGCGTGCGCACCAGGGCCGGCAGCTTGTCGCCCACCTTGTCGGCACCCATGCGCGCGATGATGACGATACGGCCCGCCTCGTTGGTCGGGTTCAGCGCATCGATCAAGCGCAACAGATCGTCGGTCGGCATGGTCGGGCCGGCCTTGAAGCCGATCGGGTTGCGAACGCCGCGCATGAACTCGACATGCGCCCCATCCGGCTGGCGCGTGCGATCGCCGATCCACAGCATGTGGGCCGAACAGTCGTACCAGTCGCCCGAGGTGGAATCGACGCGGGTCAGCGCCTCCTCGTACTGCAGCAGCAGCGCCTCGTGGCTGGTGAAGAAATCGGTCTCGGCGATCTGCGGCGTCGTCGCCGAGGTGAGACCGCAGGCGGCCATGAAGTTCAGTGTCTCGTCGAGACGGGCGGCGAGATCCTGGTAACGCTCCGACGCGGGCGAAGCCCGCACGAAGTCGAGATTCCAGCGATTGACCTCGTGCAGGTCGGCATAGCCGCCCTGGGCGAAGGCGCGCAGCAGGTTCAAGGTTGCGGCCGACTGGTTGTAGGCCTGCACCATGCGCTCCGGGTCGGGGAGGCGCGCGGCGGCCGTGAACTCGAAGCCGTTGACGTTGTCGCCACGGTAGGACGGCAGCTCGACGTCGCCCACCTTCTCGACATTGGACGAGCGCGGCTTGGCGAACTGGCCGGCCATGCGGCCCACCTTCACCACCGGCACGCCGGCGCCATAGGTCAGCACGACAGCCATCTGCAGCAGCACGCGGAACGTGTCGCGGATGTTGTTGGCCGAGAAGTCGGCGAAGCTCTCGGCGCAGTCGCCGCCCTGCAGCAGGAAAGCCTCGCCGTTCGCCACCTTGGCGAGTGCGGTCTTGAGCTTGCGTGCCTCGCCGGCGAAGACCAGCGGCGGATAGCGGCGCAGACGCGCTTCGGCGCCGGCCAGAATGGCGGCATCGGGATAGACCGGCATCTGCAAAGCCGGCCGGCTGCGCCAGCTGGTCGGTGACCAGTCGGCTGCACTCGAACTGCGGGACTGCGCTTTCGCGGCCGCCTTGGACGGACCCTGAATCGCGGTCATCTACTCCTCCTGAACCCGGCGGCCAGAGACATGGGGCCGCTTCGGGGGTCGTGAACCTATACGCGCTGTGGATAAAAAACCAGACGGGGCAAAAGCCGCCTAAGTCACTCTCCGATCACTCTGCGGCTGCTTTGGCCGGCGCGACATCGGCACGTGCCGTGCGCATGGTGACGAACTCCTCGCCTGCCGTCGGATGGATGCCGACCGTCGCGTCGAACTGCGCCTTGGTGGCCCCGGCCTTCACGGCGACGGCCAGCCCCTGAATCAGTTCGGCGGCATCGTCGCCCACCATGTGGACGCCGACCACCTTATCGGTCGCGGCCTCGACGATCAGTTTCATGAAGGTGCGCTGGTGACGGCCGGAGATCGTGTACTTCATCGGCCGGAAGGCGGCCGTGTAGACGCGCAGTTCACCCAGTTGCAGCCTCGCCTGCTCCTCGGTGAGACCGACATTGGCAAGTTCGGGCTGGCAGAACACCGCCGACGGGACATCCCGATGGTCGGCCTTGCGCGGCTTCTTGCCGAATTCGGTGTCGGCGAAGCAATGGCCTTCCATGATGGCGACCGGCGTCAGGTTGATGCGGTCGGTGACGTCGCCCACGGCCCAGATATTGTCGGCCGTGGTCTTCGACCACTCGTCGACCGCAATGGCGCCCTTCTTGTCGAGCTGCACGCCGACCTTCTCCAGGCCAATGCCCGCCGTATTGGGGGCACGCCCGGTGGCGTACATCACGCAATCGGTCTCGAACATGCTGCCGCCCGGCGTATGGACTTCGTAGGGGCCGCTCTTGCCGTCGGCGCCTTTGGCCACGATGCGGCCGATCTCCATCTCGGTGCGCAGGCGAATGCCGCTCTCGGCGAGCGCTTCATGGACGAACGTGCGGCATTCCTCGTCGAAGCCGCGCAGCACCCGGTCGCGGCGCAGGACAAGGTCGACCTTGGCGCCGAGACCGTTGAAGATGCCGGCGAACTCGACAGCGATATAGCCCGCCCCAACGATGGTGATGCGCTTGGGCATCGCCGGCAGATGGAAGGCCTCGTTGGAGGTAATGGCGTGCTCGCGGCCCGGAATGTTCGGGATCACCGGGTGTCCGCCCGTCGCGATCAGGATCTTGTCGGCCGTGAAGCTCTGCTCGCCCACCATGACGGTGTGACGGTCGGCAAGCCGCCCCCGCCCCATATGCAGCTTCACGCCGGCGCCATCGAGCAGGCGTAGATAGACGCCGTTGAGGCGGTCCACTTCCTTGGCGACGTTGTCGCGCAAGGTTGCCCAGGTATGAGTGGGCGTCGGCACGGACCAGCCGAAAGCGGCGGCATCCTCGAACTCGTGGGCGAACTTGGAACCGTAGACCAGGAGCTTCTTCGGCACGCAGCCGCGGATCACGCAGGTGCCGCCGACCCGAAAGTCCTCGCAGATACCGACGCGCGCGCCGTAGCCCGCGGCAATGCGTGAGGCGCGAACGCCGCCGGAGCCGGCGCCGATGACAAAGAGATCGTAATCGTAGGCCATGAGATATCCACAGAGGAGAACAAAACCTCAACGCGGCCATATTTCGGTCGCGGCGCCGACTATATCGGGGCCTAGACGGCGCGGTAAGGAGACTTCCGATTGTATCGGTCGTTTCTGATACAACTTTAAGGATATGTCCGATGCCGAAGCTTTTTCTCCTGTCCGTCGCCCTGCTGGCCTTGGCCGCCCCTGTCCTGGCGCAGACCGCTGCGCCCACGCCGCCGGCCAGTTCCCGCAGCACTGGCGGCGTCATGCGCTACGACACCAACAAGGACGGCGTCGTCGATCGCGACGAATGGAAGGCCGGCCAGGAAGCCCGCTTCAAGCGCCTGGATGCCAATGGCGACGGCAAGCTCACCCAGGACGAGTTGTTTGCCGGCACGCCGGCGGCCGGCAACAGCGTGCTGCCGAGCGATCGACAGGCCAGCCGCCAGTCGAGCTACTTCCAGCGGCTGGATACGAACAAGGACGGCTTCGTCACCCTGGCCGAATTCATGGCCCAGGGCGAACTCAACTTCGCCCGCTGCGACCTCGACAAGAACGGCAAGATCGACGCTGCCGAGTGCCGCCAGGCACTGCAGCAGCGGCGCTAGGTCGCCGGACATTGCGAGACCGCCTTCCGCGTCGAGGCGGAAGGCGGCGCCAGGTCCTCCTCCAGGCTTGCCCGAGATCAGGAACTTTCGGCGTGCATGATGTCGCCGAACAGGTGCCAGGTATCGCCTTGGAAGCGCTGCAGCTGGACGGCCTGGATCGGGTAGAAATCCGTCGGGCTGGTGCTGACGGTGATCCCCGGCAGCAACAGCGGGACTTTCAGCTTCTGGTGATTGGCGGCCTGACGCATCAGGTTCTCGCGTGTCAGATTGTCTCCGCACTTCTTCAGCGTCTCGTGCATCAGGAACGAGACGGCATAGGCGAAGACATTCGAGGCGTCGGTCAGGTTGCCCTGTGGGTTGGATTTGGCCATCCAGGCTCGCCACAGCTTCATGTCGGGATGGTCGTCCCACTGCTTGTCGGTGGGGTCCATCAGATAGGCCGCGGTGAGAATACCCTGACTGTTCTCGAAGCCCGCCGGCTTCATGGTCGAGGCCACCGAAGCAGAGACGTTGTTGAGATACTGCGCCGGCTTCCAGCCGATGTCGGCGGCCTTGCGGATCGCCTGGGCGGCGAACTTCGGCGTGGCGATGTTGAAGAAGACGTTCGCGCCGGTGTCCTTGAGCTGGATGATCTGACTGTCGACGGTGGGGTCCGTCACCTCGTAGGTGACGTGCTTGGCGACCCTTCCACTCTCCTTGCCCAGCCCTTCCCGGAACCCCTCCCAGTAGTCCTTGCCGTAATCGTCGTTCTGCATCAGCACGCCGATCTTGGGATCCTTCACGTTGGTCAGGATGTGCTTGGCGTAGATCACGCCCTCGGTGTGGTAGTCGGGCTGGAAGCCCATCGTCCACGGGAACTCCTTGGGATTGCCCCACTTCGAGGCGCCGGTCGCCACGAAGAGCTGCGGTACCTTCTTCTGGTTCATGTATTTGTGGATCGCCGTATTGGTCGGCGTGCCGAGTGTATTGAAGGTGCAGAAGACCTTTTCCTGCTCGACCAGCTCGCGGATCATCTCGACGGTCTTGGCGGGATTGTAGCCGTCGTCGCGGGTCAGGAACTTCACCATGCGGCCATTGATGCCGCCCGCCTCGTTGACGCTCTTCCAGTAAGCATCGATCGTCTTGCCGATCACGCCATAGGCCGAGGCTGGTCCGCTGTAGGGGTTGGTGTGGCCGATCTTGATTTCCTTGTCGGTCACCCCGTCGTCGTACTTCTTCTGGGCAAACGCTACGCCGGACGCGGACAGGATGGCGGCAGTCGATGCGCCGCCGATGAACGTACGCCTGCTGGTTTTCAACGTTGCCTCCTTGGTTGAACGCTTCGACTCCCTCTTGATTTGTGCTTTATGCAGAACAGGGTTGCGCGAAACCGGGGGCTTGAAAAGGGAAAACCACCTGCCGTGTTGTGACCAGTTCGATGCTGCAGCGCAAAAAAAAGGGCCGCCAAGCCTGAGCTGGCGGCCCTCGCCGGTGCGAAGCGGTTTGCTCAGCTGCTCTCGGCGTGCAGCACGTCGCCGAACAACTCCCAGCTGTCGCCCTTGAAGCGGGCGAGCTGGATGGCCTGGATCGGATAGTAGTCGGTCGGGCTTGTGCTGATGGTGATGCCCGGCAGCACCATCGGGATGCGCTGATTCTTGAAGCTGGCCGCCTGGCGCATGACGTTGGCGCGCGTCAGCTCATCGCCGCACTTCTTCAAGGTCTCCTTCATCAACGACGAGACGGCATAGGCGAAGGCGTAATTGACGTCGCCCTGGTCGGCGTTGGGCATGTACTTGGTCATCCACTCCCGCCATGCCTTGATGTCTTCGTGGTTGGCCCACTGCTTGTCGGTCGGGTCCATGATGTAGGACGAGGACAGAATGCCCTGGCTGTTCTCGAAGCCCGCCGGCTTCATCACCGAGGCCACAGAAACCGAGACATTGGTGAGGTAGTGTGCCGGCTTCCAGCCGATGTTGGTCATCGCGCGGATCGACTGGGCCGCGAACTTGGGCGTCGAGATGTTGATGAAGACGTTCGAGCCGGAATCCTTGAGCTGGATGATCTGCGACTCGACCGTGGGATCCGTGATTTCGTAGGTAACGAGCTTGACGTTCTTGAGGGCGTCCTTGCCCAGCCCCTCCTTGATGCCGTCCCAGTAATCCTTGCCGAAATCGTCGTTCTGCATCAGCACGCCAACCTTGGCGTCCTTCACGTTCGCCAACGCATGCTTGGCGTAGATGATGCCCTCGGTGCGATAGTCGGGCTGGAAGCCCATCGTCCAGGGAAACTCCTTGGGATTGCCCCACTTCGTGGCGCCGGTCGATACGTAGAGGTGCGGCACCTTCTTCTGATTCACGTATTTGTGGATCGCCGTGTTGGTCGGCGTGCCCAGCGTATTGAACAGGCAGAGCACCTTCTCCTGCTCGACCAGTTCGCGCGTCACCTCGACCGACTTCGCCGGATTGTAGCCGTCGTCGCGGGTCACGAATCTGACCATGCGGCCGTTGATGCCACCCTGATCGTTGACGGCTTTCCAGAACGCCTCGTGACCCTTGCCGATCACGCCGTAGGCCGAGGCCGGACCGCTATAGGGGCAGAAATGCCCGATCTTGATTTCCTTGTCGGTTGCGCCGTCGTCGTACTTCTTCTGGGCGCGCACGACAGCCGGAGCAGCAAGCAACGCCACGGCCGAAACGCCACCCAGGAAACCACGCCTGTTCGTAATCAACGCTTCCTCCTCCTTCTTCGAGATTTATGGGAGGAGCCTGTGCTGAATGGCCCTCTTTGGGAAGAGCCAAGGCTTTCATAGAGAATGCAAGGCAGGGCTGGCACACGCTCAGCGTGCCGCATAAGAAAGACTACCCCCTGATGGAGTTCCAATGGCTGATCTTTCTGCCTTTCCGATCACGGCTCGCTGGCCGGCCCGGCATCCCGATCGGATCCAGCTCTACTCCCTGCCCACCCCTAACGGCGTGAAGGTCTCGATCCTGCTCGAAGAGCTGGGACTCCCCTACGAGCCCCATCGCATCGACATCATGAAGAACGAGACCTGGACGCCCGAATTCCTGTCGCTCAATCCCAACGGCAAGATTCCGGCGATCATCGACCCCGATGGTCCGGACGGACAGCCGATCGGCCTGTTCGAATCGGGGGCGATCCTGCTCTATCTCGCCGACAAGACCGGCCGCTTCGTTCCGGCCGATCCGGCAGGGCGCTGGGAGGCGATCCAGTGGGTCTTCTTCCAGATGGCGGCGATCGGGCCGATGTTCGGCCAGGTCGGCTTCTTCAACAAGTTTGCCGGCAAGGACTATCCCGACAAGCGGCCACTCGAACGCTATGTCGGCGAGTCCAGACGGCTGCTCGGCGTGCTCGAGGCGCGGCTCGAGGGCCGCGACTGGCTGGCCGGCAAGGACTACGGCATCGCCGACATCGCGACGCTCGGCTGGGTGCGCAACCTGATCACCTTCTACGAAGCGCGCGACCTCGTGGCCTACGATACGCTGAAGAACGTGCCGACCTGGCTCGACCGCTGTCTCGCCCGTCCGGCCGTCCAGCGCGGCCTCACCCTGCCGGCCGCGGGCTGAGGCGCAGGCCTCGGCGGCGGTCAGGAAGGGCGGCCAGAAAAGGCTGTCACGAACTCTCCGCCGACATCACGTCGCCGAACAGGTCCCAGCTGTCGCCCTTGAACCGCGACAGCTGGACGGCCTGCAGCGGATAGAAGTCTGTCGCGCTGGTGTTGACGGTGATGCCGGGCAGCAGCCCCGGCAGGCGCAGCTTCTGGAAACTCGCGGCCTGGCGCATCAGGTTGGCGCGCGTCAGCTCATCGCCGCACTTCGTCAGCGTCTCCTTCATGAGGTTGGCGACGGCGAAGGCATAGACGTAGTTCAGGTCGGCCTGGTTGGCGTCCGGCATCCACTTCGAGATCCAGGCACGCCAGAGCTTCATCTCGGCATCATCCGCCCACTGCTTGTCGGTCGGATCCTTGAGATACTGCGCCGTGATGATCCCCTGCCCGTTCTCCAGCCCGGCGGGCTTCATGACGGCCGCGACCGACACCGAAATGTTGTTGAGATAGTGCGCGGGCTTCCAGCCGATATTGGCCATGGCACGGATCGCCTGGGCGGCAAATTTAGGCGTCGTGATGTTGAAGAACACATTGGCGTCCGAGGCCTTGAGCTGGATCACCTGACTGTCGACGGTGGGATCGGTCTGCTCGTAGGAGACGTGCTTCACGACCTTGTCGACGTTCTTGCCGAGCCCCTCCTTGAAGCCGCCCCAGTAATCCTTGCCGTAGTCGTCGTTCTGCATCAGGACGGCGATACGCGGTTCCTTGACGTTGGCCAGGATGTGGTGGGCGTAGATCTTGCCCTCGGTGTGGTAGTCGGGCTGAAAGCCCATGGTCCACGGGAACTCCTTCGGGTTGCCCCACTTCGAAGCGCCGGTGGCCACATAGAGCTGCGGTATCTTTTTCTGGTTGAGATATTTGTGGATCGCCGTGTTGCTGGGCGTCCCGAGCGTATTGAAGGTGCAGAACACCTTCTCCTGCTCGACCAGTTCGCGCGTCACCTCGACGGACTTCGCCGGATTGGCGCCATCGTCGCGCGTCACGAAGCGCACGGTGCGGCCGTTGATGCCGCCCGCTTCGTTGACGCTCTTCCAGAAGGCTTCGAGGCCCTTGCCGATCACGCCGTAGGCCGATCCCGGGCCGCTATAGGGACAGAAATGGCCGAGCTTGATCTCCTTGTCGGTAACGCCCTCATCGGCTTTCCTCTGCGCCCGAACCGCGGGGGATGACACTGTCAGCACTGCCGCGGCCGATGCACCGCCGATGAAACCACGCCTTCTGGTGAACAACGTTTCCTCCTCCGGTGATTGCCGGAAGCTTCCGCCCGTCCGAGCCGGTTGGAAAGGCTGTTGCCTTGGCCCGTTTCGCAGAGAGCGTCAGCCCTCCGCCGTCACGATGTCCCCGAACAGTTCCCAGCTTTCGCCCTTGAACCGGGCCAGCCGCATCGACTGGACAGGGTAGAAATCCGTCGGGCTGGTATCGACGGTGATGCCGGGCAGCAGCAGCGGGACCCTGAGCGCGCGATGGCTGGCGGCCTGGCGCATCAGATTGGCCCGCGTGAGGTCGTCGCCGCATTTCCTCAAGGTTTCGTGCATCAGTGACGTAACGGCATAGGCGAAGACGTAGTTGGCGTCGGCCTGCACCGCAGCCGGCATCCACTTGGTCATCCAGGCCCGCCACACCTGCATCTCGGCATCGTCAGCCCACTGCGGATCGGTGGGATCCTTGAGATACTGCGCAGTGACGATGCTCTGGGCGTTGTCGAGGCCGGCCGGCCTCATCACCGTGCCGACCGAGGCCGACACGATGTTGAGGTAGTGAGCCGGCTTCCAGGCGAGGTCGGCTGCCTTGCGGATCGCCTGCGCCGCCGCCTTGGGCGTGGTCACGTTGAAGAAGACGTTGGCCCCGGAGGCCGCAAGCTGGATCATCTGGCTGTCGACGGTGGGATCGGCGACCTCGTAGGTCACGTGCTTCACGACCTTGCCAGCACTGGGGCCAAGCGCTTGCTTGAAACCTTCCCAGTAATCCTTTCCGTAATCGTCGTTCTGCATCAGCACGCCGATCCTGGGATCCTTCACGTTGGCCAGGATATGGCGGGCGTAGATCGCGCCTTCGGTGTGGTAGTCGGGCTGGAAGCCCATCGTCCACGGGAACTCCTTGGGCTTGCCCCACTTCGAGGCCGCCGAAGCGACGTAGAGCTGCGGCACCTTCTTCTGGTTGAGGTATTTGTGGATCGCCGTATTGCTCGGTGTGCCCAGGGTGTCGAACAGGCAGAGCACCTTCTCCTGCTCGACGAGCTGACGGATCAGTTCGACGGTCTTGGCCGGCGAGTAACCATCGTCGAGCGAGATGAACCTGATCCTGCGCCCATTGATGCCGCCCGCCTCGTTGACGCTCCTCCAGTAGGCGTCGATGCACTTGCCGATGATGCCGAGGCTCGAGGCCGGGCCGCTATAGGGGCCGGTGTGGCCGATCCTGATTTCGCTGTCGGACGCGCCGTCGTCGTATTTCTTCTCGGCCGACGCCCGCATCGCCTGCAGCCCCGCGATCGCCGATGCACCGGCCGCGAAACCACGCCCCACGAAATCACGCCGACGCATACGCCCTCTCCCCCGGAAGCAGAACCGGCGCGTGCTTGCCCATGAAATGAGGCAAAAAAGAGAAGGCCGCCTTGCGGCGGCCTTCGAAGCATTCTCTAGCCCTGCAGCTTTCAGGAGCCTTCGGCCGACATGACGTCGCCGAACAGATCCCAGGTCTCGCCCTTGAAGCGCGCGAGCTGCACCGACTGGATCGGGTAATAGTCACTCGGGCTGGTGTTGATGGTGATGCCGGGCAGAAGCAGCGGCAGCTTGTACTTCTGGAAGTTCGCCGCCTGGCGCATGACGTTCTCGCGCGTGAGCTCGTCGCCGCACTTCTTCAGGGTTTCATGCATCAGCGAGGCAACCGCAAAACCGAACACGTGGTTGGCGTCGGCCTTGTTGGAGCCCGGCATCCACTTGTCCATCCAGGCGACCCACGCCTTGAAGTCGTCGGTGTTCTCCCACTGCTTGTCCGTCGGGTCCTTGAGATACTGCGCCGTGATGATGCCCTGGCTGTTGTCCAGACCGGCGGGCTTCATCACCGAGCCGACCGACGCCGACACGTTGTTGAGATACTGCACCGGCTTCCAGCCGATATCGGCGGCCTTGCGGATCGCCTGGGCGGCCGCCTTGGGCGTGGCGATGTTGAAGAAGACGTTGGCCCCCGAGTCCTTGAGCTGGATCACCTGGCTGTCGACCGTGGGATCGGTGACCTCGAAGGTCACGTGCTTCACGACCTTGCCGCTGTCCTTGCCCAGCCCTTCCTTGAAGCCGTCCCAGTAGTCCTTGCCGTAGTCGTCGTTCTGCATCAGCACGCCGATCTTGGGATCCTTCACATTGGCCAGGATGTGCTTGGCGTAGATCACGCCCTCGGTGTGGTAGTCGGGCTGGAAGCCCATCGTCCACGGGAACTCCTTGGGCTTGCCCCACTTCGAGGCGCCGGTCGCCACATAGAGCTGTGGCACCTTCTTCTGGTTCATGTACTTGTGGATGGCGGTGTTGTTGGCCGTGCCCAACGTGTTGAAGAGGCACAGCACCTTCTCCTGCTCGACGAGCTGGCGCGTGAGCTCCACGATCTTCGCCGGGTTGTAGCCGTCGTCGAGTGTCAGGAACTTGATCTTGCGGCCATTGACGCCGCCCGCGTCGTTGACGCCCTTCCAGTAGGCTTCGAGCGTCTTGCCGATCTGCCCGTAGGACGATGCCGGGCCGCTATAGGGGCCGGTATGGCCGACCTTGATCTCCGTGTCGCTCGCGCCATCGGAGTATTTCTTCTGGGCGCGAACGGCGGGTGCCGCCACGCTCATCATCGCGAGAGCGGACGCGCCGCCCACGAAACCACGCCTATTCGTACGCACCATTAACCTCCCTTGTTGACAGTCAAACCGGAATATTCACCCCAATTCCGGCCCAAAAGAAGGCCGCACGCGGCGGCCTTCCCGTCTCGGTTGTTACCGAGCACTCCGCATCTTGCGCCACGCCATGGCGACGCCGCCGGCAATTCCCATCGGCATCAGGTAGATAATGGCGATCAGCAGGACACCGAACACCGTATAGGCCGACAGATCGAACGGCAGGCCGAGATCGTTCTTCACGAACTGCGACAGGGCCTGCGCCGAATTGTCGACCAGCACGTAGAAGATGCCGCCGATCACCGAGCCGGTCAGCGAGCCGATGCCGCCCACCACCAGGCCGATCAGGAACTTGATCGACAGGAAGATGTTGAAACTGTCGGGCGCCACGAAGGCGATGGCCGAGGCCGAGAGCGCGCCGGCAATGCCGGTATAGGCCGCGCTGATGCCGAAGGTGACGGTCTTGTAGAGGGCGGTGTCGATCCCCATCGTGTCGGCTGCCATGTACTGGTCGCGGATCGCCATCATGGCGCGGCCGCTGCGGCTGTTCAGCATGTTGGCCGCCGCCCAGAACAGCACCACCATCACGATCAGGCAGAAATAGTAGAGCCACTGGTCTTCAGTCAGCGGCAGGCCGAACGGCACCTCGGGCTTCATCAGGACGATGCCCTGAACGCCGCCGGTCAGGCCCTCCAGCCACTTGTATTTCAGGATCTGCGGCACTGCGAGGGCCAGCGCGAAGGTCGCGAGTGCCAGATAATGGCCCTCGAGCTTCAGGGCCGGCAGGCCGAAGAGATAGCCGACGATGAAGCAGACGATGGCCGCCGCAGGGATCGTCGCCCAATAGGGTACGTTCAACTGATCCATCAGGACGGCGGCCGTATAGGCCCCCACCGCATAGAAGGCGCCGTGGCCCAGCGAGAACTGGCCGTTGAAGCCCGTGAGCAGATTGAGCCCCAGCACCGCGATCGAGGCGATGATCATGGTGCTGACCAGGAACAGCCGATAGTCCGACACGACATCCGGCAGGACGGGCTGCAGGAGTGGCACCACGAAGGCGAGGACGACGATGCCGAGAACCCATTTTTTCGACGCGCTGGCCATTGCTCAGACCCTCTTCACGACGACGCGGCCGAACAGGCCGGCGGGTTTCACGGTCAGCACGAAGATGACGATGATCAGCGCAACGGTGAGTTTCTCGCCGTTGCCGATGATGTAGACGCCGGTCGCCTTCTCGATCTGGTTGCCGGCGTAGGCCACCATGTTCTCCAGGATGCCGACGATGAAGCCGCCCGCCACCGCTCCCGCCGGGTTGGAAATGCCGCCCACCAGCGCGCTCGCGAAGGCGTAGAGCAGGATGCCCGCCATCATGTTGGGATCGAGGTAGACGATGTGCGCCACCATGATGCCGGCCACCGCACCGACCGAGGCCGCAAGCCCCCAGCCCAGCGCCAGCATCCAGTCGACGCGCACGCCGACCAGGCGCGCCATCTGCGGGTTCTGCGCCGCTGCACGCATCGCAAGCCCGAGCGGCGTGTAGCGGAAGAAGATGAACAGCAGGCCGAGCACGATCAGGGTCACCATCACGACGCCGAGCTGGTGCGGGCCGATGACGCCAGCGATGCCGAAGCTCGATTTCGGGAAGGGCGACGGATACTCCTTGATCAGGTAGCTCCAGATCGCGCCGGCGACCGAATTGAAGATCGCCAGGAGGCCGATGAACACCACGATGATCGACAGAACAGGCGCATTGTGCAGCGGTCTCAGGATCAATCGTTCGATCAGCACTCCCATCAGGAAGGAGATCGCGACCGCCAGCACGAAGGCCGCCCAGAAGCTCAAGCCCCAGGTCATCAGCTGCCAGCTGATGTAGGTCGAGAACATCGCCATCTCGCCCTGAGCGAAATTGATGTGGTCGGTCGACACGTAGATCATGACCAGCGCCAGGGCGACGCAGGCATAGATCGCGCCGTTGGCCAGGCCCGAGGCGATCTGCTGGAGAAACTGTTCCATGGGTGCGCCTCAGTAGCCGAGATAGGACTTGCGGACGTTCTCGTCGTTCTTCACGACGTCGGCCGGACCGGACATCACGACCTTGCCGGTCTCCAGAACGTAGGCATGGGTCGCAAGGTCGAGCGCCAGGGCGGCATTCTGCTCGACCAGCAGGATACTAACCTTCTCCTCTTCGTTGATGCGCCGCAGGATGCGGAAGATCTCCTGCACGATCAGCGGCGCCAGGCCGAACGACGGCTCGTCGAGCAGCATCAGGCGCGGCTTCAGCATCAGCGCCCGGGCGATCGCCAGCATCTGCTGCTCGCCGCCAGAAAGCGTGCCGGCCTGCTGCTGGATGCGCTCCTTCAGGCGCGGGAAGTAGGCGAAGACCCGGTCGAGCTCGTCCTTCACACCCTGCTTGTCGCGCCGCGTATAGGCGGCGATGCGCAGATTCTCGTCCACTGTCATGGTGGTGAAGGTGCCGCGTCCCTCGGGCACGTGGGCGATGCGGCGACGGACGATCTCCTCCGTCGCCAGTCCCCTGATGTTCTTGCCGTCGAAACGGATCGTGCCGTCGGTCTTCACCATGTTGCAGATGGCGCGGAGCGTCGTGGTCTTACCCGCTCCGTTTGCCCCCAGCAGGGTGGTGATGCCGCCGGTCGGTATCTCGAACGCGACGTCGTAAAGGGACTGAGTCTGGCCGTAGAACGCCTTGAGGCCGCTGACTTCGAGCAGTGCCGCCATTACGCAGTCCCCAGATAGGCGCGGATCACTTCCGGATCGCGCTGCACTTCCGCCGGCGTGCCGTCGGCGATCTTCTTGCCGAAGTCGATCGCCACCACCTTGTCCGAGACCGACATCACGAGGCTCATGTGATGCTCGACCAGGAGAACGGTGACGTGCTGAGTATCGCGCACCCGCTTGATCTGGCCCTTCAGGATCTCGATCTCGTCGTGATTGAGGCCGGCTGCCGGCTCGTCGAGCAGCAGCAGCTTGGGACTGGAGGCGAGCGCACGGGCAAGCTCGACCCGCTTGCGGATGGGAAACGGCAGCGGGCCCGCCAGGGCGTCCTTGAAGGGCATCAGGTCCATGAACTCGACGAGTTCCATGGCCCGCTTGGTGATGCGCTCCTCCTCGCCCTTGACCTTGGGCAGACGCAGCGCGTTCTCAAAAAAAGAGGTCGTGCTTACCGAATGGCAGCCGACCTTCACATTGTCGAGAACGGTCATCTTGTCGAACAGCGCCACGTTCTGGAACGTGCGGCCGATGCCGACATGGGGGATGTCGTGGCGCGGCCGTTTGAGGATCGACTTCCCCTCGAACAGCACGTCGCCGCTGTGAGGGGTGTAGAGCCTACTCAGGCAGTTGAAGAGCGTCGTCTTCCCGGCACCATTGGGGCCGATCAAGCCGGCGATCTGGCCTGGAAAGACGTCGAAACTGACGCCATCGAGAGCGACGATTCCCCCGAAGCGGACGGAAACGTCACGAACGCTCAAAAGTGCCGAGCCGCGGGATGAGGACGGTGCTGCCATGATTGTGCCGGTTTCGTCTGTCGGCACGTTCCACACGCCGGCGGGACGAAATTACCCTTGCCTCCCAGATACTTGCGACCCTTCTTCGGAGTCATCTCGATGTTTCACGATGGCGCATCCCAATGTGCGACGCAACCCCAATGGAGGGCCGCCACGCTTTGGGCGCGATTGCGCCGCAGGATACCGCCGCCCTGCGGACGTTGACACCGAACGCATTGCAAACGATACGAAAACTCCCCTCCCAAGCGGGCCTTACCGCCAATGCATCGTCTTTTCCGTCCGTCGCTTTTCCTTCTTACTGCAACCTGTCTCGCCGCCCCCGCCGCAGCCCAGCAGACACCGTCGCAGCCGCAGACGCCGCCCACGCAAGGGTGGCCCGCGAACAAGCCGCCGGCTGCCACGCCTCCCGCGGCAACGCCACCGGCTGCAGGTGCCACGCCTCCGGCGGCTGGCGCCACCCCCCCGGCAGCAGGTGCCCCTGCTGCGCCGGCGCAGGCCGGTGCAACACCGCCGCCCATTCCGCTGCCCCAGTGGTTCATCGAGATCGACGTGAACAAGAAGGGCGAAGTCACGCGCGCGGATTTCCTCAAGTACCGCATGAAATCGTTCGAGCAGCTCGATACCGACAAGGACAACAAGCTGTCGCTCGACGAATTCCTCAAGGTCACCGAGCCGCCGCTGGCGCCGCCCGACGGGCCGAACGTGCCGCCCATCGAAGAGCGCAAGACACGGGCGCGCGCCGAATTCCAGAACCTCGACACCAACCGCGACGGCTTCGTCGAGCGCGCCGAGGCGGAAGCCCTGGTCCATTCGGAGTTCAACAACTACGACACCGACCGCGACAACAAGATCACGGAGCCTGAGGTTCGCCTCATCATCCAGCGGTCGTTGCAGCGTGACGCCCAGGAACGCCAACAGGCGGAGGCGCGTCGCCGCCAGGGCCTGATGACGCTGAACGAGTTCATCGACATGCAGATGCGCTCGGCCGACCAGCTCGACAAGAACAACGACGGCAAGGTCAATCAGCAGGAATACCTCGTGATGGCCGGCCCGGCCGATGGCCCGCAGGCCAAGAACCTGCTGCCGTTCGACCTGCGCAAGCAGATCGCGCTGCGCAAGTTCGCCGAGATCGACCTCAACAAGGATGGCCAGCTCGACCGCGTCGAGCTGACGGCCTACGCCCTGAAGCAGTTCCTGGAAATCGACGGCAACAAGGACCGCTTCCTGAGCGAAGACGAGTTCAAGAAGGCGCAGGAAGCGGAGGCCGCCAAGGTCCGCGCCCTGATCCAGACGCTTCAACCGGCCCAGCCGGCGCAGCCGCGTCCGGCTCAGCCCCGCGGCGGCCAGCCCGCCCCGGCGCCGGCTCCCGCCGCTCCGGCACCTGGCCTGGCTCCCGGACTGCCGCAAGGCACGCGCTAAGCGACCTGCGGATAATCCTCACCCCGGCGGCTTTGCACTATCGCCGCCTTCTCTCTTTCTCCTCTCCCCCTTGGGGGAGAGGCTGGGTGAGGGGGACTTCTCCACCCGCACACCTTTTCCGTCTCGCATACCCTCACCTCCCCCATGCTTCGCATGGGGGCCCTTCCTCTCCCACTACGCGGGAGAGGACTGATGGGCGATGTGCCACCGCCTAGCCGTCAAAGGGGAGGTCGGGATTACTCGACCGTGACGCTCTTGGCGAGGTTGCGCGGCTGATCGACGTCGGTGCCTTTGGCGATCGCCGTATAGTAGGCCAGGAGCTGCACCGGCACGGTGTAGAGGATCGGCGCCACCACAGGGTCGACCGTCGGCAAGGTCACCGAGGCCACCGCCTGGTTGCCCAGCCGGCCGGTGCCGGCGGCATCGCTCAGCAGCACGAGCTTGCCGCCGCGAGCCTTGGCCTGCTCGAAGTTCGAGGCCGTCTTGTCGAAGACCGAATCGCTCGGCGCCACCACGATCACGGGCACCGTCTCGTCGATCAAAGCGATCGGGCCGTGCTTCATCTCGCCGGCGGCATAGCCCTCGGCGTGGATATAGGAGATTTCCTTCAGCTTCAGCGCGCCTTCGAGGGCGATCGGGAAGGACGAGCCGCGGCCGAGATAGAGCACGTCCCGCGCCTCGGCGAGGACCGTCTCGGCGACCTGCCGATACTCCTCCTCCTTGTTCAGCGCCTCGTTGACGTGGGCCGGCAGCTCGATCAGCGCCAGCGCCAGCCGCATCTCGGTTTCGGCCGACAGCGTCCCCCTCGCCCGCCCGGCCGCGATGGCCAGGGTCAGCAGCACGGTGAGCTGGGTCGTCGTGGCCTTGGTCGAGGCCACGCTGATCTCCGGGCCGGCCAGGGTCGGCAGCACCAGGTGCGATTCTCGGGCGATCGCGCTTTCCGGCACGTTGACCACGGACAGGATCGTCTGCTTCTGGGCTTTGGCGTAGCGGATCGCCGCCAGGGTATCGATGGTCTCGCCCGACTGGGACACCGCGATGCAGACGCCGCCCTCGGGCAGCGGCGGCTCGCGATAGCGCAGCTCCGAGGCGACCTCGACCTCGACCGGCAGGCGCGCCAGCCCCTCGAACCAGTACTTGGCGACCATGCAGGCGTAGTAGGCCGTGCCGCAGGCCGTCATGGTGATGCGGCTCACCTTGGCCCAGTCGAGCGGCAGGGCCGGCAGGGTGATCGAGCGGGTCGCCGGATCGAGGTAGGTCTGCAGGGTGTCGCCGATCACCGCCGGCTGCTCGTGGATCTCCTTCAGCATGAAGTGGCGATGATTGCCCTTGCCGATCATCGCGCCCGAGATGTTGCTCTGGCGTACCTCGCGCTTCACCTCGAAGCCGTTCTGAAAGACCTTGCAGCCGTCGGCCCGCAGCACCACCCAGTCGTCGTCTTCGAGGTAGCTCACCTGCCGTGTGAACGGCGCCAGCGCCAGCGCGTCGGTGCCGACATACATCTCGCCGTCGCCATACCCCACGGCCAGCGAGCTGCCGCGACGGGCGCCCATCAGGATGTCGTGCCGGCCGCTGAACATGATGGCGAGCGCAAAGGCGCCGCGCAGGCGCTCCATCGCCTTGCCCATCGCCTGCTCCGGCGACATCTGCTTCTCGAGGTAGGACGTGATGAGCTGGGCCACGACCTCGGTATCGGTGTCGCTGTCGAAGCGCCGGCCCTCGGCCGACAGCTCGACCTTCAGTTCCTGGAAGTTCTCGATGATGCCGTTATGGACCACCGCGACCCGGTCGGTGGCGATGGGATGGGCATTGCGCTCCGACGGCTTGCCGTGCGTCGCCCAGCGCGTGTGGCCGATGCCGATGGTCCCGGGCAGCGGCTCCACCGCCAGCCGCGTCTCCAGGTTGACGAGCTTGCCTTCGGCCCGCCGGCGGTCGATGTGGCCGTTCACCAGAGTGGCGACGCCGGCCGAATCGTAGCCGCGATATTCCAGCCGCTTCAGTGCGTCGACGAGCAGAGGCGTGACGGGCGCTTTGCCGATGATGCCGATGATGCCGCACATGGGAGGGAATCCGGGCTGAGAGGGGGGAGGGAATTACTTTTTCTTGGCCCGCTTGGCCGCGGCCGCGCGGGCCTTCAGTTTCGCACGAAGCGGCGCCGCTCGCCCCTTCTTTGTGACCTGGCGCGCCCGGCCGAAGGCCAGGCCGCCGGCCGGAACATCCTCGGTGACCACGCTGCCGGCGGTGACATTGGCGCCCTTGCCGATGTGCACCGGCGCGACCAGCGAACTGTTGGAGCCGATGAAGACATCGTCCGCCACGACGGTGCGCCACTTGCCGAAGCCGTCGTAGTTCACCGCGATCGTGCCGGCCCCGATATTGCTGGCGGCGCCGATATCCGCATCCCCCAGGTAGGCCAGGTGATTGGCCTTGGCCCCTCGGCCCATGCGGGTGGCCTTGAGCTCGACGAAGTTGCCGATATGCACATTCTCCGCGACGTCGGATCCAGGCCTGATGCGGGCAAACGGGCCGACGATGGCGCCGCGTCCGATGCGGGCGCCCTCGATGTCGCAGAAGGCCTTGATCTCGACGTCGCTGGCAATCTCGACCCCTGGGCCGAAGCGCACATTGGGGCCGATCGTGACGTCGCTCGCCAGCCTGGTATCGGCCGAGAGCCACACCGTTTCAGGGGCGACCATCGTCACCCCGGCCGCCATGGCGGCGGCCCGCAGGCGCTGCTGCAGGGCGTACTCGGCCGCTGCCAGCTCGGCCCGCGAGTTGATGCCCTGGAACTCGGCCTCGTCGCCGGCGACGGCGATCGCCTTGTGGCCGGCCGCGCGGGCCAGCGCGACCGCATCGGTGAGATAGAACTCCCGCTTCACATTGTTGTTCTTGATGCCCGCCAGCAGGCCCGCGATCAGGCGGCCGTCGAGGCACATCACGCCGGAATTGCAGAAATCCACCGTCTTCTGGATTTCATCTGCATCCTTGCTCTCGACGATCTTCTCCAGGATGCCGCGCTGAACGATCAGCCGTCCGTAGGGCGACGGATCGCGCGCGACGAAGCCCAGGACGCCGACAGCTGCCTTTTCCTGGGCACAGGCCGAGACAAGGCGTTGCAGCGATACCGAGGTCACCAGCGGCGCATCGCCGAAAACGACCAGCACCGGCCCCTTGTGCCCGCCCAGCGCCCCGAGAGCCGCCTTGGCGGCATGGCCGGTCCCCAGCGGCTTTTTCTGCACCACGGTCGGATGCGGGCCGAAGGCCGCGGCCACGTTCTTTGCCCCGGGGGCCACGACACCGACAACGCGCGCCGGCTTCAGCGCTGCAACATTGTCGAGCACGTGGTGCACCATCGCCCGGTTGGCGAGCGGGTGCAGGACCTTCGGCAAGGCCGATTTCATACGGGTGCCGGCGCCGGCTGCCAGCACGACCACGGCGATGGGCGGCTTCATGGTCCGTCGGATGCCATGGGGCTGGCAGTCGGGCAAGGCGGATGTGCTACAGGTACCGGCATGGATACCGACAAGCTCATCACCTCCCGTTTCGACACCGTCATCTACGACCTCGACGGCACCCTGATCGACAGCGCCAAGGACATGGAAGTGGCGGTGAGCCGCGTCCTGACCGACCACGGCCTGCCGCCGGTGACGGACGACGATGTCCGGATCTTCATGGGCCAGGGCAGCAAGGTCACCATGGGCAAGGCTTTCGCCAAGTACGGCCGGCCCCTGAACGATGCCGCGCTGAGCGCGGTTACCCGCGAATTCGTGCGCTATTACGAGGCCGATCCGGTCAGCCACACCACCGCATTCGCCGGCGTCGCCGAGGTGGTTGCCCGATTTGCACGGCTGGGCCTCAAGCAGGGTGTCTGCACCAACAAGTTCGAGAAGCCCTCGCGCATGATCCTGGAGCATCTCGAACTCATGCCGCCGATCAGCGATGTCGCCGGCGCCGACAGTTTTCCGGTCCGCAAGCCCGACCCGCGGCACATTCTGATGCTGCTGGAGCGCATGGGCTGCGATCCCAGGCGGGCCGTCATGATCGGCGATTCGATCCACGACGCCGAAGCCGCTCGCGGTGCGAACATTCCGGCGGTCCTGGTGAGCTGGGGCTATACCACCCGCCCCGCCAGCGAACTCGGCGCGGACGCCGTCATCGACCGCTTCGACGCCCTGCCCGCCGCGCTGAGTGAACTCGCCGGCGTCGTTGCAGCGACCCGTTGACGATTCGGCCGGCAGGCCCTATACGCGCCCCTTCCCGGGCGCTTAGCTCAGCGGGAGAGCACACCCTTCACACGGGTGGGGTCGTAGGTTCAATCCCTACAGCGCCCACCATCTACCTCTCTGAATTTCCTAGCGAAGTTGCAGGTAGATGGTTTTCCACAGAGAGTGGAAACCGACCCCAAACGACCAGAACATGTTAGCACTATCGGGGGAAGAACGGGGGAAAGTTCCGTTCAAGCAATGGTGCTGATCGCACTGCAAGCAGCAGACGCTCGGTCGAATCCGGATGGCGGCCGTACTGAGGCAGCGGAAGTCTGGTGCCGATCATGGCGGTAGCCTTCGGCCCCGCCTCTGCGTGGACAATCGGGCGGACCATGCTGGAGCGCTGCGTCGCTGGCGCGACGTCGATCTGGATGCTGGAACCATACTTGCGCAAACAACCAAGACCGGGCGGCCGCGCGTCCTGTTCTTCACGGCATCGACTACCGACATCTTGCGGCGCATATGGCCACCTCGAGACCAAGGCACTGCAACAGGCTGCGCTGCAGGTGCCTACATCGTCGTCGCCACCCTCACCTCTCTCGAACCGGCAGCTTGGCAGAAGGTTAGCGTACCAATGGTCGTACGACCGTTCTTGCTGGCAGCAAGCTGGATCGGACGGCACGTGCTGCCGTCGGGACCACTGGTGCGAGGACCAGCGGGAGATGCGGAAACCGTCGTTGGCTCCGCATCGATGTTCTCGGGCACAACGGTGTACGACGTTGTTACGTCGGTACTGGCGTCAAAGGCCTGCCGCGCTGCTTCCAGGAGGCGGCGCCGCTCCAAAGTGCTCAGGCCCAGTTGGGCAGAACTGCCAGGTGGATAACCACCTTCCGGGCCAGCAGTAAGGCCGGCGTCTACTCGTCCGACGGCGGTACTGACTTCCGACGCCGTTCGAGACGGCCCCGTACAGGCCGCCACCACAAGGCATCCACCAAGGAGAGCCAGACGTGCGAGAACGGGCGTTACCTGACGCCATGCCCGCCATGGCCGGGTCGTACGTGGATCGTCCATGATCACTTTCAGCGCCCTTTGCCGCCAAATTTCCACTCGTAGTTCGCAATCACTCGGTAATCCCGAATCGTACTCAAGCTGCCATTCTGAAACTGGTCCAACATGCCAATACGGCCGCGTATCCACAGCGGCCTCAGCCACTTCGGCCAATCAAGCGCGCTGTTGGCAAAAAGGTAATCCAGCGTGAAGTCGTACTCGTTGTTGGTCGAAAGCGGCGCCCCCGTCGCAGCATTGATCGCGCCGTTGCCGAACGTGAAATTGGTGGTCAAGGCAAAGCCTGGCAACTTGACGACCGCGAGGTCGAGCTTCGTACCGATCACGAAAGCACCTTCGTTGGCGCGGTTGAAATCACGCAGGAGCATCATGGTGTAGCCGGCCCACGATCCATAGGGTGAGCGATAAGCGGCTGCGCTGCCGGTCTGGGTATAGGCGCTGGTCAGAGTAAGGGGTCCCCTGATGAGATCGACATTGATCCCGCCCGCCCAGGTGCTGAAGGCCTGCCCCGTCAACAGGTGGCCGCCCGTGCTGCCTTGCACCATGAACTGCCCGCTGATGCGCAGATTGATGTCGTCCGTGAGAGTAAAGAGCTTAGCAGCGTCGACGTAGCCCGAGGTAAGGATATTCGGCACGTGGTAAACTGACAATCGCGCCTTGAAGCTGTCGTCGGGCGCGAAGGTCGCACCGGCCAATATCATGCCTTCGCTGACGCCCTCAGGTGCGCCCGCCACGGTCGCCATGTTGACGAACTCGATCGAGTTACGCATTTTCTGCTTGGCAACATACCCCGCGAAGTAGCTGAAGGCGCCGAAACTACCCGCCAGCGTATAGGCTTCGAAGGTGTTCGGCGTCATACGATTGTCCTGCGGATTGACCTCAGGTTGGTTGATGAGCTGGCGGAAGCCGGTGAACTCCTGGCCCCAGAGCTTGAGCTTTCCATATGCCTGCCCGAGCACCGCGTAGCCTTTCGGACCAGGCAAGAAGAGCAAGGTGCCGTCGGTGTCGGCCGACCCCACAAGAGGCAGCGACGTATAGCCGACGATACCGAAACGAACGGCACCGAACAGCCAGCCAGTTTCGTAGCCAATCCAACCGCCTCCTGCCCAGCCGACATTGTTTGGCGGAGCGGGATTGGTGCGGTCCAGATAGTAGCTGCGGACGTGAACGGTGACTTCGGCATCGTCATAGAGAAAACGTTTGAGCGCGTTACCTGTATCTTGGGCTCGAACCAACGTAGAGGATACAGTCGCAAACGCTGCGGTAACCGCTATGAGGGCCACACTGAAGGCGACTCTCGATAGATACCGTGTCTTCCCCATACTCTTCCCCCGATCATTGCGAGCGAGTAACACTCGGGAACAAGCAACAACCGACCGGTCGTGTCACAAGAGAGCCGGTACAATGTCGACGAATAGAATCTTCACGATCGTCATTCCTGGAAAGATCATCGCGTATCCGATGTCTGGCCGCTCTGTTGGCGCCAACTTGTTGGCGTAGGCCAAGATCGCCGGATTGCCACAGGCGCCAGAGACAATCCCGGCCACTTCATCGTAAGGCATGCGGTAGACCAGAAGGCCAAAAATCAAGATGGGCAGGACCAAGGCCAGCAGTACAATGGCGCCCAACCCAAGCATCAGCAGGCCGGACTCCGCAACCGTCGCGGCAAATTTTGGCCCCGACGACATTCCGACTTGTGCCAAGAAGAGAGTGAGACCCAGGTTGCGCAATACGAGGTTGGCCGAGAGTGGAATAGTCCAGTTCATGCTGCCGGTGCGTCGTAGATTGCCGAGGATCAGCGCCACGATCAGCACGCCAGAGAGGCCGATAGCGAGCTTGCCGATCCCGGGGATTGGCAACTGAATGGCGCCAATCAAGAAGCCGATCGCCATACCGAGACCGATGGAGATGTAGCTGAATTCGGCAGTACCCTTGATCGAATCGCCGAAGAACTTTCGCAAACCTGCGAAGTCGCCGCGATTGGCGAGCAGCCCCACCCGATCGCCGAACTCGAGCACCAGATCAGGACGTGGCATGATATCGGTATCGCCGCGACGCACATGAGCGATTATTGCGGCTTTGTTGCTGGGCAGTTCGAGATCGCCGATTGAACGCCCTACCACCACGGCGCGGGACGCAAATACGCGCACGTAATCGAGATCGCTGCGATCCTTGACCAAACGACCATGGGCAAGTTGGCCAAGATGGCGACCTGCCTCCACCAATATCTCTTTGGTCGATGCGACGACGAGCACGACGTCGTCTTCCGCCACGATCAAGCCGGGCGATGCTGGCTCGTTATGGTGCGACCTGCGAAGGGCGACTATTTGCGCGCCGGCAGGAAGCCCCCCCATCACCTCACCAAGAGTTCTGCCGTAAAGATCGGAGTTGCGCAGTACGACTTCCAGAAGCTCCATCCCACTGCCAGCGCCGGCGTCGACCTTTGGCTTGAAGAACATGTAGGTGAGATAGAGAAGTAGAATTGGTCCGGCGACACCGAACGGGTAGGAAACCGAGTAGCCGACCGCCGGATCGTCGTTACCGAGCGTTGCGATCGCGGCCTGCAAGGTCGGCGTGCTTGTCCCCGAGCCAGCGAACAGGCCGAGGCCGTAGCCGAGATTGATGCCCATCGTCTTCACGATGAGCAGGCTCACCAGGCCGGACAGCAGCACACCGATCAGCGCCATGACGTTGGCCCTTCGGCCGGCGGCGCTCGTCAGGCCGAGAAAGAACTGCTTGCCGTACTGGACGCCTACTGCGTAGAGGAACAGCGCAAGGCCGATTGTGCCGACCATAGGTGCCGGGGCCGATTTGGGGGCGAACCAACCCACGGCGAGGGCTACAAACAAAACAGCGCCGACGCCCAACGAGAAGCCTTTGATATTGATCTCGCCGATGAGGTATCCGATGGCGATGGTGAGGAACAGCGCCACAAGCGGCTGCTGCTCGAGAAGCATCTTAACGTAGTCCACGCTCTCCCCCCCCTTTTTTGTTTTGGCGCCTCCGGAGCCCTAGTAGACGGTAAGGCCGCGGCTGCGAAACTGGGCACGCACTCGTTCGCTCAGTTCAGCTGTCGGTGGATCAACGCACGCGAGCGGATAGTCGAGGCCGAGCTTCTGCCATTTGGTCTTGCCCATCTGGTGAAAGCGTAGGATCTCCACGCGCTGCAGCGACGTCAGCCCGGCACAGATATCAGCCACCTTCTCGACATTGTCCCAAGCGTCGGTCAGCCCAGGAACCAACACGAAGCGAACCCACATCGGTCTCTGCAACTCGGACAGCCGGCGCGCATAGTCGAGCGTTGGCTGCAAGGGCTGGTGCGTCACCTTCTCGTAGGTTTCCGGGTCGCCCGATTTGATGTCGAGCAGGTTGAGGTCGATATCCATCAGGTCCCGGTCACTGAATCGATCGCCCAGGCGACCCGACGTGTCCATGCAGGTATGGAGGCCCAACTCCTTGCAGCGTCGGAAGATGCGCAGCACGAACGGCCGCTGCACCATCGGCTCACCTCCGGATAGGGTAACGCCGCCCTTGCTGATCTTGAGAACCTGGGCGTACTTGGCGATCTCCTGCATTGCGCGCGAGACCGTGACTGGCCGACCATTGTGTTTGTGCCAGGTATCCGGATTGTGACAATACTGGCAGCGCAGCAGGCAGCCGGTGAGGAAGGCAACGAAACGCAGGCCGGGACCATCCACCGTGCTGCCGACCTCATAGGAGTGCACATACCCTTTGAGATCTTCCTCTTCCTTGATCTCCTCGACGTCACCTGGATGCACGGCATAGTAGTCGCCAGATGCCTTGTGCCCTGCCGCGCCCTGGCGACTGATCTGCAGCTCGTAGCGGCTGCCGGTGCGAGGCCCGGTCATGCCCTGCCCCTACAGGTTGCCGTGGAAAGTTCTGTTGATTACATCGAGTTGCTGTTCACGCGTTAGCCTGACGAAGTTCACGGCATAGCCCGACACTCGGATGGTGAGCTGCGGATACTTCTCGGGATGCTTCATCGCGTCCTGCAGGGTCTCGCGATTCAACACGTTGATGTTCACGTGGAAGCCACCGCTCGAGAAGTAGGCGTCCAGGGCATCGACCCCCCGCTCGATCTGCTCCTGTTGGCTGCCAAGCGCCGACGGTACGACCGAGAGTGTCAGCGAGATTCCATCCTCCGCATCGTCATAGGGAATCTTTGCAACCGACATCAATGCCGCCAGTGCTCCGTGCGTGTCGCGTCCGTTCGAAGGATTGGCGCCCGGTGCGAAGGGTTCGCCCTTCTTGCGGCCATCGGGCGTGTTGCCGGTTGCTTTGCCGTAGACGACGTTGGACGTGATGGTCAACACCGACTGCGTGTGCACCGCTCCACGATAGCTCGGATACATGCGAATCTTGCTCATCATCGTCGACACCAGCTTCTTGGCGATGTCATCTGCGCGATCGTCGTTGTTGCCGAAGCACGGAAACTCGCCGGCGATCTGGAAGTCGACGATCAGACCGCGCGTGTCGCGCACGGGCTTGACCTTGGCATACTTGATCGCTGACAGGCTGTCGGTGGCATGCGACAGCCCGGCGATGCCGCAGGCCAGAGTGCGCAGGACATCGCGATCGTGCAGCGCCATCTCGATCGCCTCGTAGCAATATTTGTCGTGCATGTAGTGGATGCAGTTCAGCGCATTGACGTAGGTCATGGCGAGCCAATCCATCATCGAATCCAGCCGATCCATGACCTCCTCGTAGTTCAGTGTCTCGCCGGTTACCGGCGCGAGTTTCGGTCCGATCTGGTCGCCGCTCACCTCGTCACGGCCGCCATTGAGCGCATAAAGCATTGTCTTGGGAAGATTCACCCGCGCACCGAAGAACTGCATCTGCTTGCCGACGCGCATCGCCGAAACACAGCATGCAATGGCGCAGTCATCGCCGAACTTCGGCCGCATCAGATCGTCGGACTCGTACTGGATCGAGCTCGTGTCGATTGACGTCTTGATGGCGAACGCCTTGAAGCCTTTGGGCAAACGCGGCGACCAGAACACAGTCAAGTTGGGCTCTGGCGCCGGACCGAGATTATGAAGCGTGTTCAGCATACGGAAGGCAGACTTGGTGACGAGCGTGCGGCCATCTTCGCCCATCCCGCCCAGCACCTCCGTGACCCACACCGGATCGCCGGAGAAGAGCTGGTTATACTCGGGTGCACGCAGGAAGCGTACGACGCGCCACTTGATTACCACGTCATCAATCAGTTCTTGCGCCTGCTGTTCAGTCAGCTTACCGGCACGCAGGTCGCGCTCGATGTAGATGTCCCAGAAGGTCGACAGCCTGCCGGCCGACATCGCCGCGCCATTCTGCTGCTTGATGGCGGCGAGATAGCCGAAGTAGGTCCACTGCACCGCCTCGCGCGCCGTGACGGCTGGCGCCGAGATGTCATAGCCATAGTTTTTCGCCATCTCCTTCAGTTCCTTGAGGGAGCGGATTTGCTCGGCCAATTCTTCGCGCAGGCGGATCACTTCCTCCGTCGAATGGCGATGATCCATCTCGTGCCGTTCGCGTTCCTTGTCGGAGATCAGGAAGTCGACGCCGTAGAGCGCCACCCGACGATAGTCGCCAATGATGCGGCCGCGCCCATAGGCGTCGGGCAAACCGGTAACGATGCCGGACGAACGCGCCTTGCGGATATCCGGCGTATACGCGTCGAACACGCCGTCGTTATGGGTCTTGCGATACTTGGTGAAAATCTCGCCCAACGCTGGGTCGGGCTTGTAACCGTAGGATTCCAGGCTCGCCGCCACGACACGCCACCCGCCGAACGGCATGATCGCCCGCTTGAGCGGCGCATCGGTTTGCAGCCCGACGATGAGTTCGTTTTCCTTGTCGATGTACCCCGGTGGATGGGCGAGAATGCCTGAAGGCACCTGAGACACATCTAGAATGCCCTTCTCGCGTTCTTGGACCAGGAGCGGCTGCAGTGTCCTCCAGATGCCAAGCGTCCGGTCAGTAGCACCCTGCAGGAAGGACCCGTCGCCTTCGTAGGGTGTATAATTTCGCTGAATGAATTCGCGCAGATTGACTCTGGCCTGCCAGCTGCCGGGTGCGAAGCCGGCCCATGCGGCGATGTCGCCTTGCTCCATCGCGGTCTTTGTCCTGGTCGCCATCGTGCCCCCTATCGCTCAAGGCCCTATTGGGCTCGTGTTGCTTGCTATGGCTCTGTCCAGCTCTCGCCCGAGATATGGTCGGCACTACTTTACTGAAGCGGGCGTCGACTATTTGCGGTTCAGTGATCCATGTCAGGTATTTGCGTCACCCAAGAGGTCGAGCGTGACTCGAACGACGCCTCGGTCGCGGTGCGTCGTCATCTTGAGACCGCAGCGCTCAAACACCCGAAGCATTGGTAGATTCTCAGGTAGGACGTCCGCGACGAATGTCTGCAGCTCACTGGCCCGCGCGATGGCAACCAGGTGCCTCATTAACTGAGTGGCAATGCCGAGCTTCTGATGAGGGTCGTCGATGGCGAAGGCAACCTCCGCCTGACCAGGCTGCGTTAGGACATACCTTGCACCGCCCACGATAGTCTCCTCGCCACTTTCGTTCAGCACGGCGGCCAACGCCACGTGATTGACGAAGTCCACGTTGAGAAAGAATTCGATTTCCCGTTCGCTGAAGCTGTTCTTCGGAGCAAAGAAACGACGGTATCTCGTCTGTGCACTGGTTCTATCAAAAGCGGCCAGCATCTCTACGCGATCGTCAGGTACGAGTGCGCGGATCTCGATCTCCGCGCCGTTACGCAAGCGCTCGCTGGCGGAGTAGCGTGCGACATTCATGCGGGGTCGCCAGCAATGGTCAGGCGTTGCTTCGGTTCCATATGCCTGCGTCCGCGTAGCATTCTGGCTCTACACCGCCAGTCGAGAAGTAGTGAACGTTCCGCCGTATGCCGAGCTGCTTCTCGTAGAGTTTGCGCTTCAGATTATCGTCGGTCAGCTTGCCCATTGGTGCCTCTTGGCCGGGAAGCGTAAACCTCGCAAGCGGCGCTGCCCTTGACTTTGATCAAGCCGCCAAGACTTCTTCACTATTTCAAAATCGCCAAAATCGCTGAGGGACGGCATTCAAGGTCGCACCATCAGCGCCGGCCCGGAATGTCGAGGACGGTGAAATTTCTCTCCGACCAAACATCGAGCCAGCGTGGACTGTCAGGGATTGATCGTAGTTATGCCAATGCTACGCGCCCCCAGCCTGCTAGCCACCGATGAGAAAGGCCAGGACGATCGAGTCCAATGCGGCGACGGCAAAAAGACCAATACTTGCCAGCGCGAGAGCTTGGAACATGCTTCCCCCTTACTGCCCAGACAGAGGCACGAATAGGCTACTGTCTTGTTTGTGGAGGAGGCGGAACCCGGGAAGACTAGGGCATAGGGCGCGGCGGAGTCAAAAAGTCCGGCTCACCAGAGCGATTTGACCGGGTAAGGCCCAGTCCGCTGTCCGCCGGGAAAAAGCAGGTGTCGTCGGCTCTCAAGTTTTACAAACTTATGGTGCAGATCACTTCCGGCGAAACGAGACTCTCCCTCATATGTAGCCTCGCGCGTGTAGGTGCCCTTCACATGAGTGGGGTCGTAGGTTCAATCCCTACAGCGCCCACCATAGTTTCATAGAGCTCCGAGGCAGTCCGCTTCGAGCCCTATTTTCTTGCGCGAGCGATGCCGGCGGCCGCGCTCGACGCGGCAGCAGCTTGCGCGTAAGAGGACTGGAAGACCTCTCTGATATCCCTTCGCCCCTCGCGTCCATCGACCACCCCATGACCTCCGCTCTGTCGCTGCGCGTCGGCGATCGCCTCCCCGATTTCATCCTGCCCGGCCTCGACGGCAAGCTGCGCAAGTTCATCTGGTCGTTCGGCGGCGATCCCGTCGTCCTGCTGGCGATTGCCGATCTCGGCATGATCGATCCCGAGCCTTTCGCGACGCTGCGTGCCGCCTGCACGGTGGCCTCGACGCGGCTGGTGGTCGTCGCCCCGAACGAGACCAAGGCCGCCACTGCGTCCTGGAAGAAGCTCGGCGCCGAGCCCGAGGATCCGCTCCTGCTGCTCGACCAGAAGGCGCAGTTCCTGCCGTCGCTGCTGGCCCAGAGCGGCGCGGTCTCCTTCGGTCAGGGCATGGGGCTGCGTCAGCGCGCGATCGTGCTCGACCCCAATCAGCGGGTCGCCGGCACCTTCGATACGCGCGTCTTCGCCGCCACCACGGAGGCGATCGGCGGCCTGGCCGAGTCGGTACGGGCGACCGGTGGGGGGCAGCAGCTGCTCAACACGCCGATGGCGCCGGTGCTGATCCTGCCGCGCGTCTTCGAGCCGGATTTCTGCACCCAGCTCATCCGCCTCTGGAGCAAGGGGGACCGTCAGGACGGCGGCGTCTCGAGCCGCTACGGCAACGTCAACATGACCGAGCTGAAGCGCACTGAAGACTACATGATCGTCGAGCCGATGATGCAGAAGGCCGTCTCGGACCGGCTGGCCTATCGCGTCGGTCCGGAGCTCACCAAGGTCTTCGCCTTCGACCGGGAGTTCACGTTCGATGCGCATGTGGTCCTGTCGTACAGCGCCGAGGCCCAGCATTTCTTCGGCGCTCATCGCGACAACGGCGCACCGACCACCGCCGACCGCGCCTTCGCCGTGTCCTTGAACCTCAACGACGATTTCGAGGGTGGCGAGCTGGTGTTCCCCGAATATGCCGGCGTGCGCGTCAGTCCGCCGGCCGGTGCCGCCGCTGTCTTCTCCTGCTCGCTGCTGCACAAGGTCGGCCCGGTCTCCCGGGGCCGCCGTTACGTGCTGACGACCTTCTTCCGCCAGAAGCGCTAGGCCGAGGCTAGGCCGCCGGAATCCAGCTCTTCGGTTCGCCGGCGTAATAAACGCCGGGATTGCCGTGGACGGTGGTGCGCCACATAAGGCGCCCCTCCTTCTCGCCATCGAACCAAGTCGCGGCGTGGATGAGACAGCGATTGTCCCAGATCAGGACATCGCCTTGCGTCCATTCGTGGGCATAGCAAAAGCGCCGCTCGGTCAGGTGGGCCATGATCTCGTCGAGCAGCGCCGCTCCCGTGCCATGCGGGCCAGCCTCCATGCCGACGAATGGCCCTTCGAACCAGTCCATCTGGCCCCATTCGCAGAGATAAAGCGCGCGCTCGCCCGTGACCGGATGCGTACGTACCACGGGCTGGGGCTGCGAGCGCTCGTGAGGCGCGAAGGCGCGCGGCGGCCGACCAGCGAGCGCCGCTTCGCGTCCGCGACCGCTGCCGGGTTGGGCGTGCAGCCCCTGCAGCCCATCGACCTTTGCCTTGAGATGAGCGGGCAGCGCCTCGTAGGCCAGGATGCCATTGGCGAACAGCGTCTGTCCGGTGTCCCGCGCCGCGGGCGTCACCGCATAGAAGAGCGAGATGTCAGGTGGCGGACGGCGATAGCTCTGGTCGGTGTGCCAGCCTTTGCGGTGCGGATACTGGACCGGGATCAGTCCATCGGCCGCCAACGGCGGCTCAGGCCGCTTGGGCGGCGCCTTGCTGACCGGCGGCATGTTCGACACCAGGAGGATCTCCGGCACCGACACATGCACCGACTTGAGGTCGGTCAGATTGTGGCGATAGTCCTCGACCTCCGGTCCGAACAATCGGCTGAAACGGATAAGCAGGTTGGGATCGTCGGCGATATCGTTGAGGCCCTGCACCAACAGCAGTCCCTTGGCCTCGGCCAGCGCTTCGGCTAGTTCGCCGGGCGCCGCTTCAGCTGCCGCGACGACGGCGGAAGCTCCCTGCCCACCGCCACGCATCCGCACCATGCTGCCGAACTTTGCGCCTGGCAGCGGACCCGTCGTCTCGAACCTGGGGCTCATGCACGCCCTCCCGCTCCTGCATAAGGATCGTTCACCCCGTCCAACGGCCAGATCGGCCGGCGCAGCTTGGTGAACTTCAGCCGCGTGATGTCGGGCGAGCAGATGCCACCGGAATCCACCAGGATGACCTCGCGCGCGATCGGCTGATAGGCGGCGCGGAAATGCTGCACGCTCTTCACGACCACCACGCTCTTGCTGCGCGGGTCGATACCCTGGCTCAGGAATACCTGCAGGTCGATCGTCTGGATGCGGTTGGAGATCGTCACCACGTCGATGCCACCGATGCGGAGTACAGCCGTCGGGCCCATCGAGGTACCGACACCGGCATTCATCGGCCCATCGTTCTTGAATTCGCCGTCCGAGAGCATCTTGACGATGGCCTTGGCCTTCACCGGGCCGCCCATCGACGGATCGGTATGACCGCCTAGCACGATGTCGATCTCCGCGCCGACACCTGCCTTGATGGCCTGCTGTACCGTGCCCGGATCGAAGATCGTGCCAAACGCCACGTTCTCGACCTTGGCGTCGATCAGCGCCTGCAGAACCGGTGTCGTGTCGTTGTAACCGCCACCGCCCGGATTGTCCGTGCCGTCGGCCACGACCAGCGGCCCCTTCTCGCCCACGCCTGCGCGCGCAGCCGCGATCGCGTCGGAGATCGGCCGATAGTCCGACGAGCTTTCGTCGCGCCGCTTCCAGATCTCGTCGAGGATCGCCGCCGCCACCTGCTTGGCACGCGCTTCCGCGGAGGGCTCGTGACTTACCGCCACCGACGGGCCGGTATAGGGAATGTCGGCCCAGGTGAAGCCCGCCTGGATGCTGACCACGTTGATCCCCGGCTCCTTCTCGAAGGCATCGGCCTTGGCCAGCAGGCCGCGCATCAGGCCGGGCTGGGTCGTGCGGCCATGGTCGGCGCCCTCCAGCATGGCAGGCTGCACCAAAAGGCAGCGCGGCTTCTTGCGGCCCTCCAGCGCCTCCTGCACCAGGGCGGCGGCCTGAACGGCACGCTCGTAACCGTCGATATGCGGATAGGTGCGATAGCTCACCAGGGCATTGGCGTTCTTCGCCATCTTCACCGTGGCATTGGCGTGCAGGTCGAGCGTCGCCACCATCGGCACATCAGGCCCGACGATGCCGCGCAACGCCTCCAGCAGGGCGCCTTCGGCGTCGTCCTCGGTCTCCGTGACCATTGCGCCGTGCAGCGACAGGCAGACAGCATCGAGCTTTCCGGCCTTCTTCGCGGCCGTCAGGATCATGTCGCGGATATGCTCCCACGTCTCCTTGGTGAGCTTGCCCGACGGCGTGGCGTTGGCGGCGCCGGCCCAGATCGGTTCCCAGCCATATTTCTTCGCGGAATCGATATAGCCGCCGATCTCGTTCTTCGTTCCCGCAAAGCGCGGCACCATCGCCTCGCCGTCGATCAGCCAGCGCTTGCGATAATCCTCCAGAGTGGTCGGCAGTTTGCTGAAGGTATTGGTCTCGTGCATGAACTGCGCGACCAGAACTCGATACGCCATCCCGTAACTCCTACGCTTCTCTTCTTGGTTCTAGAGTTTGGCGGTCTTCAGCCACTCGGCCTGGCCTTCCTCGCCCTCGACGCCCATCGATTCGAGGAAACGGCAGACCATCATGTAGTAGCCGATGGTCAGCGTCAGCTCGACCAGGGCGCCCGGCGTCAGGAAGGCCTGCACGGCCTTCAGGGTCTTGTCCGAGGCGCGGACATTGCGCACCACGTCGTCGGTGTAGCGTAGAACGGCCTTCTCGTTGTCAGTGAAGGCCGGCGCCTCGATCGTGGCGTCGCGCAACGCGGCGATCTTGTCGTCGGAAACACCGACCTCGCGGCCGATGCGCTCGTGCTGGAACACCTCGTAGGCCGCCCGCGACAGCCGGCCGACCCGGATGATCGCCAGCTCCCGCAGCACCGGGTCGAGTTCGCAGCGGTACAGCAGCGCATTGCCCATGCGCAGGAAGCCCTTCGCCCCCTGCTCGGAATTCGCCAGCATGCGGTAGATGTTCAGCATCGGGTCAAGCTTGGCCAGGAACTCGGCATGCTTGCCCGTCGCAGTCTCGGTCTCGAAATACGGTACACGCGGCATCTGATCTCCTCTTCCCGCAGCCGGCGCGATCATAGCGGGGTTTTGAGTGGGGCGCGTCGTCAATACGCAGCACTGATATGTCGATCCGGGCTTGCGCGATCGATCGTCCTGGTGTCTTTGCGCCCCGGGAATTGTGTGTGGGAAAATTGAAATGCTGAGCCTCGGGATCGCAGCAGCGATCGTCCTTGGCCTGGGCGGCGGCCTGTTCTGGCTGTGGCTGCAGGCAACGCATGGCGAAATCGGACCAGCCGTGATCGCAACCGGCCTGTCGATCGTCGTTATCTTCGGCGTGATGGCCTTGGGCCTCAAGATGCAGGATGGCGGTGGCGGCGGCGAAAGCTACGCCGAGGAGAGCCATCTTCCGCTGCAGCAGGCGCCGCAAATCTGAACGCCGTCGATTTCACGGAGATCTCAGCCGCATGGGCTGAGATCTTCGGAAAGAGATGCGTTACGGGACGCTGTGGACGACGCGGTGCCGCCGCTCGCTCAGCCCGGCCGGCCCTGCGCCCCCAGGTCCCAGAACAGGCCGGTCATCAGCCGCAGGCCGTCACGCACCACCGGCGCCAGCAGATGCTCGTTGGGCGCATGCTGTGAGCAGGCTGCGTAGGAATGCGGCACCCAGACCGTCGGCATGCCGAGAATGTCGGTGAAGACTTCATTGGGCAATGAACCGCCGAGATTGGGCAGCATGTTGGGCTTCTGTCCCGCCGTCTTCTCGATCGACGTTGCGGCGAACTTCGCCCACGGATTCTCCGGATCGAGCCGCGTCGCGTTCATGATCACGTCGCGAGCCGGTTCGACCTCGATCTGGCCGAAGCCCTCCTTCTCGAGGTGTCGCCGCAGCGCCGGCACGATGTCGTTCGGATCGGTGCCGACGACGAAGCGCAACTGGCAGTGCGCGATGGCGCTGTGCGGGATGGCATTCACCGGCCGTTCGGGATTGCCCGTCTTGAAGGCCAGAACCTCGAAGCTGTTCCAGCCGAACACGCGCTCGACCGGCGTCAGGCTCTCCTCACCCCAGTCGGGATCGATCTCGGGCGCGCCCTCGCCGGCGTCGACATGGGCGTCGGCCAGCGCCGCACGCACTGAGTTGGTGAGCGTCTTGGGCCGCCATTCCGGCACTTTGATCTGGCCGCGTCGGTCGGTGATGGTGGCCAGCGCATGGGCCAGGATGATGCCGGGATTGGCGAGCAGGCCGCCCCAGTTCCCCGAATGATGCCCGCCTTCGCGCAACGAGAGTTTCAGGTTGAAGTTCATGGTCCCGCGCGTGCCGCCGAACACGGTCGGCCGGCGGTGATCGAGACGGGGGCCGTCGGAGCCGATCAGGGCATCGGCCTTCAGCGCCTCCTTGTTGGCTCGGCAGAAATCGGCGAGCCCGGGCGAGCCCGTCTCCTCGCCGGTCTCGATCAGGATGGTCGAGTTGAAGCCCAGTGCACCACGCTCCTGCAGCACGCAGGCGAGTGCCGCAATATTGATCGTATGCTGGCCTTTGTTGTCGGCCGTGCCGCGGCCGTAGAGCCGGTCGCCTTCGATGACGATCTTCCAGGGTGACAGTCCCGTGCGCCACTGCTCCTCCTGGCCGCGGATCACGTCGCCATGGCCATAGGTCAGCACTGTCGGCTTGGCCGGATCCTCGACCCGGCGGGCGATCAGGAACGGCCCGTACTCGGCGCGCGGGTTGGGCAGCACGGTGCAGTCATAGCCGAGCTTGTTCAGCGATTCCGACATCTCGCCGGCGACGTATTGCTGGAGCGCCGGCATGGAGTCGGTTTCCTGGCTGGTCGTAGGGATGGCGACCCGCCGCTGCAGCTCCTCCAGAAATCCGCCGTCGTCGAAGTATTTCTCAGCGCGAGCGATGGCGCCGTCACGTGTGCCGGTCATGCTTTCCCTCAAGGTCGTCAGCCGTCACGATAGCATTCTCGTACGGGAGGAGAGAATGCCGTCATCCGCTCATCCGCCAGCCCCCCATCCATCGGCCCCGCGTCCCTCTGGCCGCGTTCTGCTCAGCCGCATGGAAGAGGTGATCTATGGGCGGCCGGCCGCCGAGGCCGTTCCCGAGCTCGTGTCGCATCACGGGGCGCAACGCGTGTTCCTCATGGCAAGTGGGACGCTCGAACGCGAGACCGACGAAATCGACAAGCTGCGCCGGGCGCTGGGCAACAAGCATGTCGGGACCTTCGCCCGCATGCCGGCGCATTCGCCCCGCGCCGCGGTGGTCACTGCCGCCGAACAGGCCCGTGAAGCCCGCGCCGATCTGATCGTCACCCTGGGCGGCGGCTCGATCACCGACGGCGCCAAGGCGGTGCAGCTCTGCCTCGCCAACGACATCCGCAGTCCCGAGACGATGGACCAGGTCCGCGCCGGCCGGGACTTCAAGCCCCCGACTGTGCGGCAGATCTCGGTACCGACGACGCTGTCGGCGGGCGAATTCACGCCGATCTCCGGCGTCACCGACGAACGCACGAAGGTGAAGGAGCTGTTCCGCCACCCCGACCTCGTGCCGCTCGCCGTGGTGCTCGATCCCGAGGTGACCCGGCACACGCCGATGTGGCTCTTCCTCTCGACCGGCATTCGCGCCCTCGACCATTGCGTCGAGGGTATCTGCTCACTCGAAAGCAATGCCTATGGCGACGCCTCGTCCCTGCACGGCCTGGCCCTGCTGGCCCGCGGCCTGCCGCGCGTGAAAGCCGATCCTGCCGACCTCGGGGCGCGGCTCGACTGTCAGACCGGCGCCTGGCTATCGACGGGTGCCCTGGTCGCCGGGACGCCGATGGGCGCCAGCCACGGAATCGGCTACGTGCTGGGCGCCGTGTTCGATGTGCCGCATGGCCACACCTCCTGCATCATGCTGCCCTCGGTGATGCGCTGGAATCGCCCGGCCAATGCCGAGAAACAGGCGATGGTCGCGACCGCCATGGGACAGCCGGGCAAAGAGGCATCCGACGTCCTCGACGCCTTCATCCGCGGCCTCGACATGCCGCGCAGCCTCTCCGAGGTGAAGATCGGCCGCGAACATTTCGATCGCATCGCCCGCCAGGCGATGGGCACGCCCTGGGTGCCGCGCAACCCGCGGCCGATCCCGACACCCGACGAGGTCAAGGAGATCCTGGAGCTGGCGGCATGATCCCGGATCCTGAACCAAATCGCCTCGCCGCTTCAGCGAGTCGCCACGATGACCGCAGTGCCGGCAATGGTGACAGCACTGCCACGATTCATGCACCGAATGGCGCGGGGCGAAACGAAAAAGCGACGAGTCCGGGCCGCCACAATCGCATAGGCTGAAAACACGACGAAGACGACCACGACGACAATAGCGCCCAGTTCAGCGCCCCCGAGCAGCGTCAAGGCATCGAGCTGCACTATCGTCGGCAACAGCGCCAGGAAGAATGCCATCGCCTTCGGGTTGCCGAGATTGATTGCGAGCCCTGTGAGAAACAACCGCCCCCGCCCCTCCAAAGGGACGTCTGCAGCGTTCATGGGGCTGACGTCGGTCGTCCAGAATTTCCAGGCCAGATAGACGAGATAAGCGGCACCGGCATATTTGATGGCGAGAAAAAGCGTAGCGAAAGCCGATGCGATCGCTGCCAGGCCAGCAGCGGCAATGGTTACCCATAAGAGAGAACCGGTCGCACATCCGGCGATGAAGACCGGCGCACCGCGTGTCCCACGTGCCAAAACTCTCGCAACCAAGGCAGTGATTGCGGGGCCTGGGAGAATGACGACCGCGAAGTAGGCGGCGGCAAAGACAAGCAAGCTTGTGAAGTCCATGGATCATCGACCTTTCAGGCATGACGACGGACAGGTCGGAGCTTGTAGATGCCTTGACGTATCGCCATTTGACGACAACCACGCCGATACGCCGCCCCAAGGCGCAGCAAACGACGGCTAACAGCGGCAAATGTCGACAGATGAAGCGTTCGCCCAGACAACTCACGACCCTCCGCTCACCGACACGGTAGTCCGTCGGTGCGGGTTGTCGCGTTGATTGACGTGAACGCTTACGGCCGTCAGCGAGTGAGCGGCACGCGAAGTGTGCTCAGGTCGAGTGAGAGATGCAAGGGCTCTCTGGTGCCTTCGACGACGACCAGCCTGCCGGAGCTAGCCGATCGTAGGGAGCCTGGACTGGATGGCTCACCTTTCCTGCTGCCTCGCGTGGTGAGACCCCTGCGCGACGACAGGACGGAGTCAGATCCGCCCCCTGCGTTTGGCCACCGCCTCGGCCAGCAGGCAGAGGATCTCCCACATCATCGTGACACCGACCAAGGCAGTGTTGCCGCTCATGTCGAAGGGCGGCGAGACTTCGACCACGTCGCCGCCGACGAGATCCAGGCCGCGCAAGCCGCGCAGCATGCGCTGCGCCTCGTGCGGGGTGTAGCCGCCGATTTCCGGCGTGCCCGTGCCCGGGGCATAGGCAGGATCGAGGCCGTCGACATCGAAGCTGACGTAGGTCGGACCGGTGCCCACGACACGGCGTGCTTCGGCGATCACCTTCTCGACGCCGAGGTCGAAATACTCCTCGATGGTGATCACCCGCATGCCCTGATCGACGGCCCATTGATTGTCGTCGCGCTTGTACATCGACCCGCGGATGCCGATCTGCACCACCCGCTTGGGGTCGAGCAGCCCCTCCTCCACCGCGCGGCGGAAGGGCGTGCCGTGGGTGTACTTGTAGCCGCCGAAATAGGTGTCCCAGGTGTCGCTATGGGCGTCGAAATGCACCATGCCCAACGCCGGCCCGCCCTTGGCGATCCCGCGCATGATCGGCAGGGTGATGAGATGATCGCCGCCGGCCGACAGCGGCACGGCGCCGGCGGCATGGATCTTGGCGTAGTGCTTTTCGATCCGTTCCAGAGAATCGTCGACGCTCGCCGGGTTGACCGGCGCATCGCCGAGATCGCCGCACCTCGCGAGCTCGTAGGGCGCGACGCCGGTAACGTGGTGGATACGGCGCATCATGGTCGAGAGGTCGCGCATCTGACGCGGTCCGTGCCGGGCGCCGGGCCGGTTGGTCGTGCCGCCATCCCAGGGCACGCCCACCATGCCGATCTCGACCTCGGCGGGATCGCGGAACAGCGGCAGGCGCATGAAGGTCGCAACGTCGCCGAAGCGCGGCACTACCGTGCCGGCGACTGGTTGCGGGAACTCCTGGCTCTTGCTCATGCTCCTAAGCCTGCAGCAGCGCCTTGCGGGCCGTAACAAACTCTTCGACCGCTGCGACGAAGCGGTCGGCCTCAGCGTCGCCGATCATGACGTTGAGCGCCACGAAGCCGCGACGCGCGATCCAGATCCCGGCGGCGCTCATGTCGAAGAAGAAGAGCTCCTTCGCGTCCTGGCTGCCGGCTGCGATGTCGGCCGCCGACTTGATCGGCCGCGTCGTGGCATGTGCCGTCATCATCGAGCCGATGCCGGAGAACTGGAAGGCCACCTTGTTCTTCGTGCAGATGGCGTTCAGCCGCTCGCGGATGCGTTCACCGCGTTCGTTCAGCTCCTTCGCCGCCTCGGGTGTGTAGACCTCACCATAGCCTGCGACGCCGGCCGCCATGGTCAGCGCGTTGTTGTTGAAGGTGCCGGCATGCGGCAGCGCATCGGCCTTAGTCGGGTCGAACAGCTCCATGATCTCGCGCTTGCCGCCGAAAGCGCCGAACGACATGCCGCCGCCGATATACTTGCCCAGCGTGGTCATGTCGGGAATGACGCCGTAGAGCCCCTGCAGGCCGCCGGGCGACAGGCGCGAGGTCATGACTTCGTCGAAGATCATGGTGATGCCGCGCGCCGCCGTCTCCTCGCGCACCATCTTGAGGAAGGCGACGTCGCCCGGCAGGCAGCCATGGCTGCCCTGCATGGGCTCGAGAAGTACGGCGAACAGTTCCTCGCCATGCTTGGCAAGCAGCGCGCGAGTGCCTTCGATGTCGTTGTAGGGCGCCACGATGTAGTCGTAGGGCACGTTCACCGGGCTGCCGCCGCTCACGAAATAGAGCACGCCGCCGTGATAGCCGCCGTGAAAGACCATCACCTTGGTGGCCTTGGCGCGGCCCTTACGCTGGGCGAAGACCTTGGCGCCGGCCAGCGCCATGACGTTGCCCTCGGTGCCGGAATTGGTGAAGCGCACCAGGTCGATCGAGGGCATGCGGTCGGCGATCAGCTTGGCGAGCTTGCCTTCGTTGGCGTTGCGTCCACCGTAGTTCCAGCCGTGATTGAGCGCGCGATCGATGGCAGCGCGGATCACCGGATGGGAGTGGCCGTAGATGCCGGCAGTGTACTCGCCCAGCACGTCGATATATTCGTGCCCGTCGGCGTCCCACAGCCGGCAGCCTTCGCCGCGCACGACGGTGAGCGGGAACGGCGCATTGTGCAGGGTCGTCCGGGTATTGCCGCCCGGCATCGCCTCGCAGGCTTCCTGGTGGCGCGCGAAGCTCTTGGGATTGCGATCGACATAGGCCTGTTGGGCTTCGGCGAGGGCGGACTTCAGATCCGAATTGACCAACGTTTGATCGGGCACGGCACTCTCTCCTCACATGAGGCGGAGAGTATCACACTACATTCAGCTCCCGGATAGGCCGGCCTGCGGATATGCGTTCATAACCGAAAGGACTGAGATCGAGCGTTCGATAGCTGCCATGCACGATCAGCTCGGCGACGGCACGGCCCACGGCCGGCGACTGCTGGATGCCGTGGCCGGAGAATCCCGTGGCGAAAATCAGGCGCTCGTTTTCCGGATGGCGGCCGACGATTCCGTTCTGATCGAAGGTGTTATACTCATAGTAGCCTGCCCAGGCGTTCACGACCTTGGCCGCCTCGAATGCCGGGACGCGTGCTGCCAGGGTCGGCCAGACGATGTCGTCCCATTCCTGGTGCTGGACCTCGAGCGGTGCCCCTGCCGGATCGTTGCCGGCAACAGGCGTGGTGCCGCCGATGTAGAAGCGCCCCTCCGGGCGGAACCAGGTTCCCGACGGATCGATGGTGAGCGGCGTGATGCCGGGCGCCTCGCGCACGTCGAACACGAAGACCGACCGCCGGCGCGGCTCGACCGGCAAGGCGACGCCGCCGCGCGCCGCGACCTCGCCCGACCAGGGACCTGCTGCCAGGACGATCGTCCGGGCTTCGAGCCGCCCCCCGCTCCGTAACGAAACGGAATGTCCGGAAATCTCCAGAGCCTCATCTGCAACATAGCTGACGCCGAGGTCGCGTGCCTTGCGTCGAAAGCCCTGCATCAGGGCCGGCCCATCGAACCAGCCCTCGTTGGCCGTGCCGTGGGAGGCAAGCGTCACGCCCTCCGTCGAGATCCACGGGAACCGCCCGAGCAGCGCCGCCGGATCGAGCAGCTCGACCGCGCATCCCTCGCCCTTCTGGATCACATGGTTGGCCCGCAGAACAGGCTCCCCCGCCGAGCTTGCCAGGAAGAGGTAGCCAGGCTCGCGCAGCCCCAGCTCGATCCCCAGCAACTCGCCGGCCCGCCGCAGGAAGCCGATGCCATAGCGCGACAGATGGATGTTGAGCGGCGTCGAGAATTGCTGACGGATCGAGCTGGCCGACAATGCCGACGAGGCCCGCGCATAGGACGGATCGCGCTCGACCACGGTGACGCTGCCGGTGAAGGTCGGATCAGACTTCAGGTGATAGGCGACGGAGGATCCCATGACCCCGCCGCCGATGACGATGACGCTGTTGTTCATTCCGCCATCCATCGCACAGCCGCCGAAAAGGCGCGACCCCCGTTGCGCAGGGCAGCCGGGAGGTTCAGGCTGATAGCCCTGACGGCTGGGCACGGAGCTGCTTATGCGTGCGTTCTATACCGGCGTCTTCTACCTCGGCACATTCATCGCGATCGGATGGATGGCGAAGCGCCTTCTCGACCGCTGGATCGCCCGGCATGGCGCTACGCTCGAAGAGGTCAATGAACAGGCCGGCGCCAATGCCGGCAAAGGGCGCCGCTTTCTGCTGGGGTTCTGGCGCCGCGAGGACTAGGCGGCAGGCACCCGCACCCAGCCTTCCATCAGGCGCCGCGCCGAGCGGCTCATGATGACCTTGGCGACCTTCCACTGGCCCGCCTCCTCGCGTGCCTCGGCGCCTACGGCCAGCGTTCCCGAGGGATGACCGAAGCGGATGCGACCGTCGTCACCGGCCGGTGCCAGGCGCGACACGATCGTGCCGGGAATGGCTGCCGCCGCTGCAATGGCGACCGCGCCGGTGCCGGTCATCGCGTGATGCAGCATGCCCATGGAGAAGATCCGCGCCAGGAGATCGATGCTACCCGGCTCGATACGCTTGCCGTCGGATGCCGTGTAGGCCCGGGGCGCAGCCACGAAGGCGAGCTTGGGTGTATGCGGGCGCCTGGCCGTCGCCTCCTCCGCCGTCGCGGCAAGCCCCATGGCGACGGCACCGCGAGCGCGTACCGCCTCGGCGCGCTGCAGGAGCGCCTTGTCGCCGTTGATGTCGCCCTGCAGCTCGGTTCCCGTCAGGCCGAGGCTCGCGGCGTCCACGAAGATCGTGGGATTACCAGCGTTAATCAATGTCGCCTCGAAGGTGCCGACACCTGGCACCTCGAGCCGGTCGATCCGATTGCCGGTCGGAAACATGGCGCCGCCTTCGCCGCCCTCCTCGTCAGCGGCTGGGTCGAGGAACTCGACCCGCACTTCGGCGGCGGGAAAGGCCACGCCGTCCAGCTCGAAATCGCCCAGCTCCTGTACCTCGCCGTCCCGCATCGGCACGTGGTTGACGATCACCTTGTCGATATTGGCCTGCCAGATCCGCACCGTCGCCAGGCCGTCGGCCGGCCCCTCGACCAGTCCGGCACTCAATGCGAAAGGTCCGACGGCGGCGCTGAGGTTGCCGCAGTTGCCCGACCAGTCGATGACCGGCACGTCGATCGCCACCTGACCGAACCGGTAGTCGATATCGCAGCCGTCACGCTCCGACCGGGAAAGGATCACGACCTTGCTGGTGCTGGAGGTGGCGCCCCCCATGCCGTCGGTGTGCTTGCCGTAGCGGTCGGGGCTGCCGATCACCCGCAGCAACAGGCGGTCGCGCACGGTGGGATCCGTGGGCAGGTCGTGGGCAAGGAAGAACACACCTTTGCTGGTACCGCCACGCATGTAGACGGCGGGAATGCGGAGCTGCTTCATGCCGGAATGTTGGCCGATGCCTAACGCCGGCGCCAGGCCTGCAAGCGGTCGAGCAGGAACCGGTCGGCCAGCAGGTGGACGATCTTCACGGCCGCTGAAGTGAGTACGATCACGACGCAGAGGGCGGCGGCGGCTGCGGTGGTGCCCGCCTCCTCGATGTTCACCGCGGCCACCGAGGCAAGCTTGGTGTCCGGCGCATAGAGGAAGATCACCGACGACACGGTGGTCATCGCGTTGACGAAAAGATAGATCGCGATGTCGAGGATCGAGGGCAGGCAGATCGGCGCGGTGACGCGCCCAAAGGTCCGCCAGATCGGCACCTTGAGCGACGCCGACACCGATTCGAACTCGGGGTCGATCTGCTTCAGGGCCGTCGTCGCCGTCAGATGGCCGACGGTGTAGAAGTGCGCCACCGTGTTCACCATCAGGATGCCCATGGTGGCGTAGAGAAAGCCCAGGGGATTGCCCGGGGCGTTGAAGAAGAAGATGTAGCCCAGCCCCAGGACCAGCCCAGGTACCGCCATCGGCAGGAAGGCGAGAAGCTGAACCACGCTGCGCATCGCATAGAAGCCGCGCGTCTTCTCGGTGAGCCAGGCGCCGGTGAAAGTGAGCGCCGTGCCGAAGAACGCCGCGCCTACCGCCATTTCGACCGAGTTCCAGTAGGAATCCCAGCCGTTGGCATCGACCTTGGCGAAGTCGTAGTTGTCGAGCGTGAGGCTGAGATTGTACGGCCAGTACTTGATCAGCGAGCCCCAGATCGCCATGCCGAGAATGGCGAGGATGCCGATCGCCACTACGGTGCAGAAGAGCGTCGCCAGGAAGTCGCGGCCCGGCTTGGGCGTGGGCACCAACGGTACCGCCCGCGCCGTCAGCAGCGCCACCTGCTTACGCTGGACCAGCCGGTCGACCACGAAGGCCAGCGCCGCCGGCGCCAGCAGCACCATGCCGACCACCGCGCCCATCGAAAAGTTCTGCTGGCCGATCACCTGCTTGTAGACATCGGTCGCCAGCACATTGAAATTGCCGCCGATCACCTTGGCGATGCCAAAGTCGGTCATCACCAGGGTGAAGACGACCAGCGCCGCGCTGATCAGGCCATACTTGGCGCCCGGCAGGGTGACGGTGAAGAAGACACGCAGCTTGCTTGCCCCCAGCGCGTCCGCCGCCTCGTAGAGCCGGGCGTCGGCGGTGGCGAGTGCCGTCACCAGGATCAATGTCGCGTGCGGAAAACAGTAGAAGACCTGGGCGATGACAATGCCGTCGAAGCCGTAGATCGAGCCGCCCCCCAGCAGCGCCTTGAAGAAGCCCTGGGTGCCGAACAGGTAGATCAGGGCCAGGCCCGGCAGCAGCGACGGCGCAAAGATCGGGATCAGCGAAATGCCCTGGAACAGCCAGCGCAGCGGCAGCACTGTCCGGGTGAGCGCATAGGCATAGAGAAAGGCGAGCGGCACCACGATCACCGTGCTGACCGCCGCGACATGCAGGCTGTTCAGCGCCGAATTGAAGAGCGCCGGCGTCGAAAAGTACGACACGTAGTTGGTGAGGCCTACGAACCGGCCGTCCTGGTCCTGGAACCCCTTGGCCAGCAGGCTCCAGAGCGGCAGCCCCACCATCACCAGCAGCAGGCCCGCGAGCAGCACGACCCCGGCCCGCATCACCAGGTCGTCGCGTGACAGCCCCACTTTCACCGATGGCACCGCGAGGCTCACGCCGCGAAGACCCGCAGGCGATCCGGCGGCAGGGCGACGTCGAGCCGGGTTCCGAGGCCAACGCCGAGATCGCGGATCAGGTTGCTGGAGAAATCGGCGGTCAGGGCCAGCTCGGCGGCGGCGCGCGACTTGAGCCCCGCCCGGCAGAAGGCGCCGACGAAGTCGAGTTCGGTCACTTCGACCGTCAGGCGGTTGGCGATGGCAGGTGGCAGATCGCGGACGCGCACGTCTTCGGGCCGGATGCAGAGATTGACCTTGTGGCCCACCGCCAGGCCCTCCTGTCGCGGGCAGATAAGGTCGAGCCCGCCGACCTGCACCTTTTCCGGTGTCATCAACGTGCCCGGCAAGAAATTCATTGAGCCCACGAAGTCGGCGACGAAGGCCGATGCCGGCTGACGGTAGATCTCCTGCGGCGCGCCGACCTGCTCGATGGCGCCGTGGTTCATCACCACGATGCGGTCGGCCATAGTCAGCGCCTCCTCCTGGTCGTGCGTCACCATGATGGTGGTCACGCCGAGCCGGCGTTGCAGGGCCTTGATCTCGTGCCGCAGCCTAAGCCGCACGCGCGCGTCAAGCGCCGACAGCGGCTCGTCGAGCAGCAGCAGGCCCGGCGAGGTCGCAAGCGCTCGGGCCAGCGCCACGCGCTGCTGCTGGCCGCCTGAAAGCTGTGCGGGGTACTTCGGCCCGGCATCCGGCAAGCCGACCATCGCCAGCAGATCGACGACGCGCGCGGCGATCGCCGCCTTCTTCTCGCGCCGGCTCACCAAGCCGTAGCCGACATTGTCGGCCACCGTCAGGTTGGGAAAAAGCGCATAAGACTGGAAGACAATGCCGAAGTCGCGCTTGGCCGGCGGCAGGGCGGAAACGTCCCGCCCCTTCTGCCGGATGGTGCCGGAGGTCTGTGGATCGAGCCCGGCGATGGCGCGCAGCAGCGTGGTCTTGCCGCAGCCGGATGGCCCCAGGAAGCAGACGAATTCACCGTCGGCGATATCCAAGGTGATATCGCCGAGTGCCGTGAAATCGCCGTAACGCTTGGAGAGGTTGCGAACCTCGAGGTACGTCACGCGACGCGCGTCACTTCTTCGGCGCCGACTTGCCGTCGTAGCGCTTGGTCCACTCCGCCAGGATGCGCTCGCGATTCTTTGCCATCCATTCCATGTCGTTCTTGATCATGGCGGGTTCGGCGTTGACCGGATAGTTGACGGGAGCGGCCTTGACGTCTGGCAGGGCAACGACGGCGTAGGTCTTGGCATAGAGCTCGTTGGCCTTCTTGGTGACGGCCCAATCTGCCAGTTTCTTCGCAGCCTCGAGATTCTTCGTGCCCTTTACGATGGCGGTCGCTTCGAGCTCCCAGCCCAGCCCTTCCTTCGGCACGATGAGATCGATCGGCGCACCCTTGGTCTTTTCCGAAGCGCCGCGCATGTCGAGACCGATGCCGATCAGGCGCTCGCCCTTGGCGGCCTGCACGCAGGGCGCCGAACCGGAATGAATGTACTGCGCAATGTTCTGGTGCAGCGCGTCCATGAACTTCCAGCCGGCTTCCTCGCCCATGATCTGCAGCCAGGCGGCAATCGTCAGATAGCCGGTTCCCGAGGAAGCCGGGTTCGGCATCACGATCGAGTCCTTGTAATCCGGCTTGGTGAGGTCGGCCCAGCTCGCCGGCACGGGCTTGTTGCCCTTCTTGCCTTCGGCCGTGTTGAAGCAGACCAGCGACAGGTAGGCATCCATGCCGACCCAGGGATCCGGCGTCTTGCCGCTGCGGAACATGGGCTTCAGGGCTTCCGCCCCCTTCGGCGTATAGGGCTCGAGCATGTTCATCGAGGCAAAGAGCGCCGTGCTCGAGGCAGCCAGTCCCCAGATCGCGTCGGCGCGGGGATTGTCCTTCTCGGCGATCAGCTTCGCCGTCACCACACCCGTGGAGTCGCGCACCCAGGCGATCTCTATGCCGGGATTGTCGGCCTCGAAGGCTTTCTTGAAGGGATCGAGCTGGTCGTTCTCCAGTGCGGTATAGACGGTGAGCCTGGTCTTCTGGGCCAAGGCCGGCGCGGCAGCGATCCCGACCGCGGCCAGCGCGGTGACGCCGGCCAGCATGGCACGCCTGAGCAAAGTGCTGTCGATCATTTCGTTCCCCCTGTCTCGATCCCAGTTCTCGTTCCCAATTCTCGATCCCCGCAGGTCTGCGCTACAGGGCGATCGTGAACTTTCTGTTACTGCAACCGGCAAACCCTAACATCCGCCTTTGCAGCCGTCTTCGTTGCATATGTGTGGATCGCCTCCCGACAGCGGACCCGATGGTCGCGTGGAAGGATCGATGGGCCCCCTCTATCCGTCCAGTATATATTTCATATGCTCCCTATCGGTAGAACCTATAGTGCAGTCAGCGCTCCCCAACGAGCTTTGCACCGACGGCGGCGAGCCAACGCCGCACCACCTTCTCATCCTCACGCCCGACCAGCCCGGCGATCTGCTCCTCGACCGGACCGATGCGCGCCTTGCAGCGCTTGAGCAGAGCTTCGCCCGCCTCCGTCGCCTGCAGGCGCAGGATCCGGCCATGGTCGGGATCGGCCGACTTTTCGACGGCCCCGGCCTTCACGAGGTTGCTCACGATCAGGTTCACGGTCTGCGGCGTAAGGAAAGTGAGCCGTGCAAGGTCCGCGCCAGAGACGCCAGGGTAAGCCACGATCATGGTCAGCACGACGAACTGCGGGGACGTAACGTCGAGATCGGCCAGCGCCTTGTCCATCGCCGCCCGCACCGCGACATGGGCCTGGCGGACGAGGTAGCCGAGATAGCCTTCGGGACCGCGCTTGCCCTCGCCGGCTCGGGGAATTCTGCGTGTCATATCAGACGCCGAACACCTTCTTGAGGTCGCTGCTCGGCAGGGTGTCCCGCATCCACGCGAAGCTGCCGTCCTTCATGTCGCTCGCGCCCTTCATGAAAGCAGCCAGCGCCAGCCGAGAGAGCGCGCCGCCGACACTGATGCGTTTCACGCCGACCGAGGCGATCTGCTCGGCCGTGAGATCGGGGTCGCCGGCGCTCATGACGACGTTGAGCGGCCTGCCGACCTCGGAGGCGACGGTGCGCATGGTCGACAGATCGCGCAATCCAGGGGCATAGAGCACGTCGGCTCCCGCCTGTCCGAAGGCCTTGAGGCGACGAATCGTGTCGTCGAGATCCTTCACCCCGCGAATCAGATTGTCGGCCCGTGCCGTGAAGGTGAACGGCACGCCGAACGAACGCGCCATCTCGACGCCCGCCTGCACGCGTTCGACGGCGTGGTTGAAATCGTAGATGCGCTCACCGCTCCAGTCCTCGATCGAGCCGCCGACGATGCCAGCTTCGACGGCGTCGCGCAGGATGGTCGCGGCCTCCTTGGGATCGTCGGCGTAGCCGTTCTCGAGATCGGCGGTCACCGGCAGGTCGGTGGCACGGGCGATGACCCGGCAGTTGTCGATCAGTTCGGCGCGGCTCACCGCATTGCCGCCGTCAACACGCCCCAGTGCATTGGACATGCCGAGGCTGGTTGTTGCTAATGCTTCGAACCCCAGGGACTGCAGAAGCTTCGCCGTGCCCGCATCCCAGGGATTGGGCAACAGCAGCAAGCCGGGTCGCTCATGGAGGTTTCGGAACAGTTGGCCCTTCTCGACCTGCGAACGCATGGCGGCTTCTCCCGGATGGGAGCCGCACTCTGCCCGGACGTCCGAAGTCTGTCGATTGCGACCTCAGTCCATCCGCGCCAGCCATAGCCGCATCCGGCCGTCGGCAGAGGCCGGAACCTCGACGCCACGGCGCGCCGCCAGGATCATCGGCTCGCGATAGAGCGGCACCGTGGCAAAGTCCGCGCGCTCGAGACGAAAGGCCTGGGTCAACAGGTCCTGCCGCCGCGCCGGATCCATTTCGACGGCCGCCTGCTCCGTCAGCGCATCGAGGTCAGGGTTGGAATAACGTCCACCGTTCCAGGTCCCGCTGCGGCCGACCTTCGTATGCAGGGCGTTGTTCAGCAGGGAGAAAGCATCGATCTGCGGGGTGTTGGCCCAGCCCAGCAGGTAGGTGTCGCTCTTTCCGCCCAGGAACTTCGTCATGTAGACGGGATAACGCATCGAGGTGAACGAAACCTTGACGCCGATCTTCGCCCACATCGACATGATCGCCTGGCAGACACGCTCGGCATTGACGAACCTGTCGACGGGGCAGTCCATGCCGAGATTGAAGCCCACCGGATAGCCGGCCTCCGTCAGAAGCCGGCGCGCGCCGTCGGGATCGAAAGCCGCCCGCGGGGTCGCAAGGCTCGCATCGTACCCCTGGACCTCCGGCGCGATCAGCGTGTGAATCGGCTGGGTCAGGTTCCGCATGATGCGGCTGGTGATGCTGCCGACGTCGATTGCCATGGTGAGAGCCTGACGCACGCGGCGATCGGTCAGAGGATTCTTGCTCTCCCCGTCGGGAATATGGTCGGGCGCAACATTGAAAACCAGGAACACCACCCGGAGATCCTGCGCCTCCATCAGCCGCAGGCTCGGTTCCTTGCGGATACGGTCGATGTCCGGCAGCGGTGTCGGCGAGATCAGGTCGAGTTGCCCGGAGAGCAGGCCGGCCACGCGCGTCGAATCGTTCACGATCGGCCGGAAGACCACCCTGTCGATCTTGTCGACCGGCTTGTCCCACCAGTCGGGAAACCGTTCGAGCACGGTTTCGGCATCGATCTGGCGCGATACCAGCCGGAACGGCCCGGTGCCGTTGGTGCGCATATTGGTGTAGGTGACGCGCCCCTTCGCCGGATCGGATGGCGTAAGCGCGTTGTTCTCCTCCATCCACCGCTCGTTCAGGATGGAAACGCCCGCCAGGTCGTTCAGCAGCACCGGGTACGGACCGCGCAGCATGACGTCGACCGTCATGTCGTCGACCAGTTCCACGCTCTTGATCATGTGCGTGACCGATAGGTAAGGCGAATCGGGAAGGCTCGCCCGCCGCAACGACGCCACGACATCCTGCCCGGTCAGGGTCGCCCCGTTGTGGAAGCGCACGCCGCTGCGGATGAAGAAGCGCCAGTGGTCGGGTGCGATGATCTTCCAGGACGTGGCCAGCGCCGGCTCGAACTTGAGATTGCGGTCGTGGCGCACCAGCGTTTCGTAGATGTTGCCGAGCAGCGAGGCGTTGGCTGTGCTGAAGGCGCCGTGCGGATCCATGGTCGAGACCTCGCCGTTATTGCCCCAGCGCAGGGTCTTCGATGGCGCTTGCGCCGCAGCGACCGACAGCATGACACCCGTCAGTCCACCCACCACGGCGACGCAACGGACCAGACGGCGAAGAAGGCGACCGATCATGCGTTGCTCCTGTCGAGGGGAAAGGTGGGCCGGCGCAGCTTGCGCCATTCGAAGGCGTCGAGATCCAGGCTGGCGACACCGGCGCCGTTGCAGTCGATCGCCGCCTTGGCGAGCGGCAAGAAGGCCGGCCGGTACTGCACCTTCGACTTCAGCACGATGTAGCGGAACCGCGTCGGCTCGAGCCCGAACAGCCGGAACTGCTGGGGATCGAGCGCCTCCACGCGGTCCTCGCTCACCACCAGGACCAGCCTCCCCGTGTCGAACACGACGGTCCGCCCGATATCGACCTGCATGCCGGTGAAGACCGGCCCCTCCACGGTGAAGCGCCCCTCGTTGATCGAGCGCACCCGGCCGGTCAGGCGCAGCGGCTTCAGCGGCGCACGCAACGCCGGAATCTTCGACCGGGCGCCGATTGGCAGGGTGAGCGTGGCGCCAACGCCCGCTTCGACCATACGCGCGACCGCCTCGCGGTCGACGATCGGCCCGGCGAGAATCGAGTCGAGGCCGCGATCGAGGGCAGCCTCGATCACGTCCATCGAGTCCTGGGTGCCGCCGGAGTGGCAATTGTCCGAGAGGTCGGCGAGCAACACCGGGCCGTCGGTGATCGCACCAGCGCGCTCGATCGAGCGTCCAAGTGGCTCGAAGGCAGCCGTGAATTCATCGCGCATCGACCAGGCGAGTTCGCCGATCCGCCTGGCCACCGCTTCGGCTTCAGCCTTGTCGCCGTTGGAGGTTGCCACGACGCTGAGGCCCGTATCGGGTGTGTCGGACAGCGGAAAGCCGGAGAACACGGTGACGCAAGGCATGCCGTCGCGCTCGGCGTCGGCCGCCGCCGCGATGAGCCGCGCCATTGGCTGTTCGCTGGTCACCGCCCGCAGCATGTTGGGCAGCATCGGCACACGGGCGAGCGCCGTGGTGGGCTTCAGGCTGCCCGCCAAAGCCTGGCGCAGCAAGCGGCCGGCCATCCGCCCCGTCTCGACCATGTCGAGATGGGGATAGGTCCGGTAACCCGGCATGACGGTGCAGTGGTCGACCATGCGCTGCGTGATGTTGGCGTGCGAGTCGAGCGCCAGGGCGATCGGCAGGCCGGGCGCCACAGATCGCAGCCGGGCAAGCAGCTCGCCCTCCCCGTCGTCATGGTGCTCGGCGACCATGGCGCCATGGATATCGAGCATCATGGCGTCGCATTGTCGGGCGGCGGCACAGAGCGCGTCGGCGATGCGCTCGAAGGCGTCGCGCTCGACCGGCGCACTGGGCAGCGCACGCGCCGCAATGGGCACGAAGATCTCGCCCCCCATCGCCTCGGCTTCCTCCAGCAGGCCGGCCATCGAGTAGCCCGAATGACGGAAGGTCTGGTAGGCGGCCTGACCGAATAGCGGGCCATCCGGCCCGAAATCCCGCCAGCGCGTCGGCACCGGCGAGAACGTGTTGGTCTCGTGCTTGAACATGCCGACGGCGATTTTCATCGACCGATCTCTCCCGAATCTCGGAACAAGCCTCGATGGTTGCGGTCGGCCTGCCATGAAGTCCAATATTGTTGTTGTAGAGATCTCAAACTTTTGGTTATGGCCCCCTATTCCCCGAAACTGCGCGAACTGATCGCCTTCCGGACATTGCTGCGGACAGGATCGGCTTCCGAGACGGCACGCGTGCTCGACGTCTCGCAACCGGCCATCAGCAAGTCCCTGCGCCAGCTCGAGGCGTCGCTGGGTTTCACCCTGTTCGAGAGAATCGGCGGGCGGCTGCGGCCGACGCCGGAAGCAGAGCTGCTCGTCCCGGCAATCGACAATGTCTTCGCGGCCGTCTCGGTCCTATCGGCAGCCGGCCAATCGATCCGTGATGAACGGGTCGGCCAAGTGACGGTCGGCGCCCTGCCGACACTCGCCCATGTCTTTCTGCCGACGGCCATCCGGGCCGTCACGCAACGCCATCCCAAGATGCGTATCTCCGTTCAGATCCTACCGACGCGCCAGATCGTCGACGCGGTACAGCGCGGTGCCCTCGATCTCGGACTGGTGCACGACCTGATCGACGAACCGTCACTGCGCGTCGACGACGTGGGCGCATCGGCGATGTGCGCCGTCGTTCCCCGCGGCCATCCGCTCCATCGCGCGACCAGGATCGCCGCCCGCGACCTCAGGGACCACCCGCTGGTGTCGTTTCCGGTGCAATCGCCGATCGGACAACGGATCGCTGCCGCGTTCGCTCGCGCCAGCGAGAGCTTCACGCCGACCATCGAGGTCAGCGCCTCGACGGCGCTCTGCGCTACCGCCGAACATTGCGGCATGATCGGCATCGTCGAGCGCTACGTGCTGAGTTTGGGATGGTGGCCCGGCTTGAGGATCGTACCGCTGTCGCCGGCCATCCCGTTGCGTCCACGTATCCTGTCGGCACGCCACCGGCCACTGTCGTCGACGGCGAAATTCTTCCGCGACGAATACAGGCAAGTCGTGGCAAACCTGCTGCCGGAAAAAGTACAGCCCGTTGTCGCCCAGGAAAAGTAACGTCGCCATGAACGCATCGGATCAACGAGAACTCGCCCGCCTCCTCGCCGCGCTTCGCCGCGATGGCCGTCAACAAAGTGGCTTGGCAACGGCCCTGGTGCCCCCCGACAAAGCGACCGCCTACAAGGTCGCCGGGTTGGTTGCCGAGGAACTGGGCTGGTCCGTGCGCGGCTGGAAGATCGCGGCCATGAAAGAGGAGATGCAGCAGGCGCTTCGCACCGACTCGCCGATCTATGGCCGTGTCTTCTTCACCAAGCCGACACCCATCAGCGTCGAACGGGCGAAACTCGCGAGTCCGATTCCCGAAGTCGAGTATCAGGCGAAGCTCGGTGCCGATCTGCCACCGCGGGAAAAGCCCTACACCGTCGAGGAGGTGACCGACGCCGTGGCCTCGCTGCATCCCGGCCTGGAACTGGCGGAGTGCCGTTTCGTCCACGACGCGGCCTTCCCGCCATTGCCCGCCATCCTGGCCGACGGCGCCGGCTCGGGCACCATCATCTACGGCCCGGCGATCGCCGACTGGCGTACCCGCGACATCGCCGGTCAGGAAGCGACGCTTTCCAGCAATGGCAAGGTCCGGCGCAAAGGTACCGCGGCCGCGGCACTCGACCATCCGATGGCGCCGCTCACCTGGCTTGCCAACGAGCTGTCACGCACCGGCGTCGGCCTGAAGGCCGGCGAGATGGTGAGCACTGGAACGCTCACCGGCATGCTGGCCCCCAAGGCCGGCGAAACCTTCGTCGCCGACTTCGGCCCCTTCGGCTCGGTGGAAGTCACCTTCACCTAGCACGCGCTCGGCAGAAAAAATCACGAGCAGCCTTGACGTCGTGCTTGCAGCATATCATAACCATTTGGTTCTATAACCTTACGGTTATATCATGCTTTCTTCGTCGCCTCTCGACGCCACCTTTGCCGCCCTGGCCGATCCAACACGCAGGGCGATCATCGCCCGCCTCACGCAGGGCGAAGCCTCGGTCATGGAACTCGCCCGCCCCTTCGACATGAGCCAGCCCGCCATTTCCAAGCACATCAAGGTGCTGGAGCAGGCCGGGCTGGTGTCGCGCGGCCAGGACGCCCAGCGCCGGCCCTGCCGGCTGGAGCCCCGCGCGCTCGCCGAAGCCACGTCGTGGCTGGAGCATCAGCGCGCCCTCTTCGAGGCCCGCTTTCAGCGCCTCGACGCCCTGCTCGAGGAGATGAAGGCGGAACGCCGCCCTGCCAAACGACCCACGAAAACCACAAGCAAAGGAGTCCGCAGATGAGCCGCAATCCGCTGAAGCTCGGCCCCCAGGGCGACCGCGACGTCGTGGTCGAGCGCAGCTTCGACGCACCGCGCGACCTCGTCTTCGAGGCCTTTACCAAACCCGAGCTGGTGAAGCGCTGGATGCTGGGCCCCGACGGCTGGTCGATGCCGGTCTGCACGATCGATCTGCGGCCCGGCGGCAAGGGCCGCTACGAATGGACCAGCGATTCCGGCGGCCCCGGCATGACGCTCAATTCCACCTTCAAGGAAATCATTGCGCCCGAACGCATCGTCCACACCGAGCGCTTTGAGCCCGACTGGACCCAGGGCGACACGATAGTCACCACGACGTTCACGGAGAAAGACGGCAAAACGATCGTTCGGATGACCATCACCTATCCGACGGCCGAAGGCCGCGACATGGTGCTGAAGTCCGGCATGGAGCAGGGCATGGCGCGCGGCTACGAGCGTCTCGACGATATCTTGAAGAGGTAGCGCCGCCGCCTCTTCCACCCTCCTCTCCCTCCGCTTCGGGAGAGGAGAGCGACAAGAGAGAGGCGCCTCAGCGCGTAAACGCCATCGCCTTGTCGCGCACCGAGCCATGGCGCAGGCTGACGAGGTCGAGGGCGTAGTTCTGGTAGAGCTTCCAGGGACGCTTGGAGCCCTGCTTGGGCTGATGTGCCAAAGCGCGCTGGATGTAGCCTGAGGAGAAATTGACCCAGGGCTCTTCCGTGAGCGTCGGATCGCTGTTGCGCGGCGTGCACTGCCGATAGCCCTTGCGCTCCATATGGTTCAGCAGGCGGCAGACATACTCGCAGACCAAGTCTGCCTTCAGGGTCCACGAGGCGTTGGTGTAGCCGAACACCGAGGCGAGATTGGGCACATCGCTGTACATCATGCCCTTGTAGATCATGGTGTCCGGCGGACTCACCGGCTTGCCGTCGACGACGAGCCGGGCGCCGCCCAGCGGCTGCAGCACCAGGCCAGTTGCCGTCACGACGATGTCGGCTTCCAGTTCCTCGCCCGATTTCAGCTTGATGCCGGTCTCGCTGAAGGTCTCGATCTGGTCGGTGACGACCGATACGCGCTTGCTGCGGATGGCGCGGAAGAGATCGGCGTCGGGCACCAGGCAGAGGCGCTGGTCCCATGGATTGTAACGCGGCGTGAAGTGCTTGCCGACGTCGTAGTCCGGCCCCAGCATCTGGCGCACGCCGCCCAGGATCAGGCTCTTCACCTTCTCCGGCTTGCGCTTGCACAGCTGATAGAAATACATGCCGAGCAGCACGTTCTTCCAGCGCGTCATCATGTAGGCGAGACCGAGCGGCAGCTTGCGCTTGAGCTTGTTGGCGATCGGATCTTCGGCCGGACGGGCCACCACGTAGGTCGGCGAGCGCTGCAGCATCGTGACGTGCGCCGCCTTGTCCGACATCGCTGGCACCAGAGTGACGGCGGTGGCGCCGCTGCCGATCACCACGACCTTCTTGCCCGAATAGTCGAGATCCTGCGGCCAATGCTGCGGATGGACCAGGCGGCCCTTGAAGCGTTCGGCGCCCGGAAACTCCGGCTGGTAACCGGCCTCGTAGCGGTAGTAACCGCTGCACATCCAGAGGAAGCCGCAGGTGATGAAGACGCGTTCGTTGCCGGGGCCGCGCTCCAGCTCGACGGTCCACTTCGCATCGGGGCTCGACCATGACGCGCCGACGACCTTGTGCTGATACTTGATCTTGCGGTCGATGCCGTGGTCGCTCGCCACCTCGCGGATGTAGGACAGGATCGACGGCCCGTCGGCGATCGCCTTGGCGTCCTTCCAGGGCCGGAAACGATAGCCCAACGTGTACATGTCCGAATCCGACCGGACGCCGGGATAGCGGAAGAGATCCCAGGTCCCGCCGCTGGCCTCGCGCGCCTCGACGATGGCGTAGCTCTTGCCCGGGCACTCCTTCTGCAGGTGCCAGGCCGCACCGATGCCGGAAAGTCCGGCCCCCACGATCAGCACGTCGAAATGTTCAGCAGCCGTGCGGTCGGCCGGCGCCAGGGCGACGATGGTATCCATGACAAACTCATTGCGGAAAGCTGCCGGCCTGGCAACTCCGCGGCGTGCAGACCTAACGGTCCTGCCGACAGTCCTATTGGCGACCCCAATGCCGGCCGGCGAGCAAGGCCAGGCTGGCCCCCGCCGTGATGACCGAGGCGATGGCGAGGCCCGGTCCATAGCCGCCGAAGCCGTCGCGCAGGAAGCCCAGCAAGGCCGGACCGAAGGCGGAGGTGAGCTGAATGACGGTCGCCGCGGCACCATAGGTTGCGCCGAAGGCCGCGGCGCCGAACTCGCGGCGCACGACGACCGGCCCCAAGGTCGTCACATGGCCGATGCCGTAACCATAGACCAGGCTCGCCACCACGAGGACCGGCACCGTCGGCCACAGCGCGACGGCCAGCAGCGCTGCCGTCTGGATCGCCATGACGAGCGCGGCGAGGCCGCGGACATCGACCTTGTCGACGATGCGCGCGAGCACGAGGCGGCCGACGAAGGCCGTCATGCCGGTCGCACTTACCAGAAGGCCCGCGCCCGCCATCCCCAGCAGCGGCTCGGCCAGCGCGACGTGATGGGTGATGAAACCGATCTGCACCGTCAGAGCGAGCGCAAACCCCGCCGCCGCACTCCATAGCAGAAGACGCGGCCGGCGATGCGCGACCGCGGCGGCCGCGCCAGATCGTGCGGCATCGGCAGGCGGCGCCTCACCGTCACGACCGAGTCCGAGGTCGGCAGGCCCACGGAAACGCAAAACGGCTCCGATCAAAGGCAACAGCAGCGCCGCCGAGACCACGGCTACGGCGGCGAGCCCCTGCCCCAGGCCGAGGCGCGCCAGCGCGAACAGCAGCAATGGCACCCCGGCGATGGCCCCGACGCTTGCGCCCATGATGGCAAGAGTCATGGAGCGGCCCTGATGGCGCTCGAACCAGGGCGCGACAGTCGCCGTGATGCCGGTGGTCGACAGCGTCGACCAGCCGATGCCGATCAGCACGAAACAAGGGTAGAGCTGCCAAGCCGCCGTTACCTGGCCGATCAGGGCAACCCCCGTCGTCATGCAAAGGGCGCCCAGCAGAAGAACCGGTCGCGGCCCCCAGCGATCGATGCTGCGACCGACCAGACGCTGCACCGAGGCACTGACCAGAAAGAAGAGCGTGATGGCCGACGCCACCTCGGCGACCGCCCAGCCATGGGCGGCCGTCACCGCCTGCAGGTAGACGCTGCCGCCGAACAGGCCAAGCGCCCACGCAAATGCCGCGATCACAAAGCAGGCCGCGACGACCCGCCAACCATAAAACACGCTACCCCACTCAGCTCGGCTTGATGTCGCCCTTCTGGATGACGTCGCCCCAGCGCTTCATCTCGGACGCCATCTTGGCCTGCACCTCGGGCTGGGTGCTGCCCACAGGGACAATACCGAGCTTCAGCATTCGTTCACGGAACTCCGGATCCTGGACCACTTCGTTGCCGGCGGCATTGAGCTTGGCAACGGTCTCGGGCGCTATCCCTTTGGGAGCGAAGAGCGTGTAGTTGGTGGCTGATTCGAAGCCCGGCACGCCCGCCTCCACCATGGTCGGCTGCTCGGGCAGAAGCGGCGAGCGGTTCCTCGACGTCACGGCAAGGCAACGCACCTTGCCGGAGGCGATATGCGGCAGGTGCGCCAGGACGTTGTCGATGGTGACCTGAACACGACCCTCGTAGAGGTCGGGCTGGAGCTGGGTCGTGCCCTTGTAGGGCACATGGGTCATCTCCGCGCCGGTCATCTGCTTCAGCATCTCGTAGTTGAGATGGATCAACCCACCAAAGCCCGACGAGGCATAGGACAACTGGCCCGGTTTGGATTTGGCGAGGGCGATCAGTTCCTGCACGCTCCTCACCGGCAGGCTCGGCGTCACCAGCACGGCGACGGTGCCGTTGCCGATCTCGAGGATCGGCACGAAATCCTTCGCCATGTCGAAGGTGAGGCCCTGATGAAAGAAGGGCGCAATCGAGTAGTCGACCAGGCTACCCACCATCAGGGTGTAACCGTCATTCGGCGAGCGGGCCAAGGCAGCGCCGCCCACAACGCCGCCAGCGCCGGGCTGATTGTCGACCACCAGGGTCTGGCCGATCCGCGGCCCGACCTTGTCCGAGAAGGTGCGCGTGACGGTATCGACACCGCCACCCGGCGGATAGGGTGCGATCATCCGGATCTGCTTGGCAGGCCACGCCGCTGTTGCCCCTTGAGCGCAGACGAGCGACGGCGCCGCGAACGCCAGCGCGGCAGACGCCGCCATCAGCCGGCGGCGGGATGGGAACGACATGGTTGTTTCCTCGGACCTTCCAGTTGGGCCACACTCTATACGCAGGATCGCGACTGAGACCAGTTCTGCCGAAAACGACAGAGGAGGAAGCGATGGCCACGAGCGTCAAGCAGTTGCTGGAAGCGGCGAACGCCGCCGTGCCGAAGATCACGCCGGCCCAGGCCAAGGAGATGATCGCCAAGGGCAACACCCTGGTGGTCGATGTGCGCGACACGGCCGAGGTCGAAAAGAGCGGCAAGGTGGCGGGGGCGGTGAACGTCTCCCGCGGCATGCTCGAGTTCCGCGCCGACCCGGACTCTCCCTACCACGACCAGAACTTCGACAAGGGCAAGACGGTGATCGTCTACTGTGCCTCCGGCGGTCGCTCGGCACTGAGCGGCAAGGTGCTGAAGGATTTCGGCTTTGCGAATGTCTACAACCTCGGCGCCTTCAAGGATTGGGCAGAAAGCGGCGGCGCCGTCGACAAGTAGGATTGCGCCGTCGGGCGCACGAGATCGCTCAATCGCCTCCTCTCATCCTCCTCTCCCCCTTGGGGAGAGGCTGGGTGAGGGGGACTTCTCAACACGCACACGCTTCCGGGATCCACAGCCCTCACCTCCCCCATGCTTCGCATGGGTCCCCTTCCTCTCCCACTACGTGGGAGAGGACAGATAGACGACACGTGGGAATACGGCAGCGCAAAGACGGAGGATAAAGAAGCGGTATAGCGCTGTGCCCACTTCGACCGCCCGCACGAAGTGCGCTATTCAAAGGAACCCGGCGTTCGTGGGTTCGTGCGTTTGTCCCTTTCCCGGAGACATGATGAAGAGACTACTGGCCGGCTGCCTGCTGGCGTTCTCCGTCCTGGCGGCTTCGAGCGCCATGGCGCAGACCTACCCCTCCAAACCAATCCGTTGGCTGGTGCCCTATCCGGCCGGCGGCGGCTCCGACTTCCTCGCCCGCACCATCGGCCAGCAGCTCTCGACGCAGGTCGGCCAGCCGGTGATCGTCGACAACAAGCCGGGCGCCAACACCGCCGTCGCCGCCGCCGAGACCGCGCGCGCCGCCCCTGACGGCTACACGATGCTCTCGGCCGACAACGGCACGATGGTGTTCAATCCCGTGCTGTACAAGTCGCTGTCCTACAGCCCCACCAAGGACCTGGCGCCGGTCACCCTGATGGGCCGCTTCCCCATGATCCTGGTGGTCAATCCGGAAAGCGGCATCACCGACGCCAAGGCCTTCATCGAAAAGGCCAAGGCCTCGGCCGAGGGGCTCAACTACGCCTCGGCCGGCGCGGGCAGCCCGCATCATCTCGCCATGGAGCTGCTCAAGGTGGAGACCGGGCTGCGCCTGGTGCATGTCCCCTACCGCGGTGCCGCGCCGGCGCTGACCGACGTGGCCAGCGGCCAGGTGCCCGCCATGATGGTCGATCTCGCCGCCGGCGCCGGCTTCATCAAGGGCGGCAAGGTGAAGCCGCTGGCCGTCGCCAACGCCGTGCGCCTGCCGCAACTGCCGGATGTCCCGACCTTCGCCGAGCTCGGCTACAAGAATGTCGAGGCAGCCGCGCTGGTCGGCCTGGTGGTGCCAGCGGCAACGCCCGCCGACACCGTCACCGCCCTCAACAAGCAGATCGTGTCTGCGATCCGCGAACCGGGCGTCAACAAGAAGCTCCAGGATTTCGGGGTCGAGCCGGTCGGCAGTACCCCTGCCGAATTCGCCGACCTGCTAAAGAGCGAGACGACCCGCTGGCAGAAGCTCATCCGCGATCTCGGCATCACGCTCGACTGAACTGCCGACGCCCACTCTCTTCCTCCTCTCCCCCTTTTGGGGGGAGAGGCCGGGTGAGGGGGACTTCTCAACCTGCACACCTTCTCCGTCGCTCGCACCCTCACCTCCCCCATGCTTCGCATGGGTCCCCTTCCTCTCCCACGACGTGGGAGAGGACTGATGAGTGAGCGCTGCCTATTCCTTCATGAAGGCGTTCAGATCCGGCGTCGAAATGGAATGGTCGAGGTAGCCGAAGGTGCCCTTCTCCTTCACTTCCTTGGCGGCTTCGACCAGACCGGTCATGGCCGCCCGATAGAGCGAGGTCGCGAGGCTGATTCGCTTGACGCCGGCCGCCTCGAGCTCGGCCTTGCTGAAGGACTTGCCCTTGATGCCGACCATGAAGTTGAAGGGCTTCTTCAGTGAGCCGCAGACCTTCTTCACCGCGGCGAGATCGGGCAGGCCCGGCGCAAACAGCACGTCGGCGCCCACCGCTTCATAGGCCTGCAAGCGCTTGATGACATCATTGAGGTCGCCCTGCCCGCGCAGGAAGCCTTCGGCACGCGCCGTCAGCACGAACGGCACGGGAAGCGCGCGCGCCGCTTCGACCGCTGCCTTCACGCGCGCCGCAGCGGTCTCGATGTCGAACAAGGGCTTGTCCTTGTCGCCGGTCGCATCCTCGATCGAACCGCCGACCAGCCCGGCGCCGGAGGCCTGGCGGATGGTCTCGGCCGCGTCGGCCGGCGCATCGCCGAACCCCTTCTCGAGATCGGCCGCGACCGGCAGGTCGGTGGCGTTGACGATCAGGCGCGCGTTGGCGAGCGCCTCCTCGCGGCTCACCTTGCCGTCGCGCTTGCCCAGCACGCCCGCCTTGGCGCCGCTGGAAGTCGCCAGCGCTTCGAAGCCGAGTCCGGCCAGCACACGCGCCGAGCCCGCATCCCACGGATTGGGAATGATGAAAGCACCGGGCGCTTCGTGCAGCTCGCGGAACTTCCGGGCCTTGTCTGCCTGACTGACACTCATGACCGTCCCCCTACTCGTAACCACCTACAGGCTTCGCCCGTCGAACGGGCGGGCCGGGAGTTTGTCCACGTCCATGCCGTCGATGCAACGAAGATTGATGCCGACGGTCGCCGTCCCGTCCGGCATCGTTCCCTCGGCAAAGGTTTCGATGCCGCACGTGGTGCAGCGACGATGGCGAAGCCGCTTCTTACCGAACTGATAGTCGGTGAGCTCGCGGTTTCCGGACTTCAATGTCAGCGCGCTGCGCGGTGCAAAGGCCCAGACGGCGCCGAGCCGGCTGCAGATCGAGCAGTTGCACTTGATGGCGCCCGCAAGATCGAGCGCGACGTCGTAGCTGACGGCGCCGCAATGGCAGCTTCCCGAATAGGACTTCGTCTCTGACTTCGTCTGGGACATGGCGTGCTCCTCATCGGCCATGTTCCCTATACGTTCTTTTCTGGAAGCGCGCTACTATCGTTGTCGAGTAGTGACGTCGAGCTTCGAGGTCAGACCAAGCCCGAGCCCGGCCAGGGCAAGGACCAAGTCTTCACATTGGTGAAGCTCTTCATCGCCTCCAGGACGCCTTCCTTGTAGCCGAGGCCGGAGTCCTTGATGCCACCGAAGGGTGACATTTCGATGCGATAGCCCGGCACTTCCCAGACATTGACGGTGCCGACCTGAAGCTCGTCGACGAAGCGCGTGATGTAGTCCAGGCGGTCGGTGCAGACGCCCGACGAAAGCCCGTAAGCGGTGCCGTTGGACACGCGGATCGCGTCGGCGATGTCCTTCACACGGATGATGGGGATCGCCGGGCCGAAAGTCTCCTCGCGGACGAGCTCGGCCTGCGGGTCGACATGATCGACCACCGTGGGCGGAAAGAGCGCCCCGCGTCGGTCGTTGCCATGCAGCAGCCTGGCGCCGTGCTTGGCCACAGCCTCGCTGACGCGGTTCTGGAAGAGCGTCGCGGCACGCTCGTGAATCACGGTGCCGACGTCGGTTTCAGGATCGAGCGGATCGCCCGCCTTCAGCTTCTTCGCCTTGGCGAGGACGCGCTCGACGAAGGCGTCGGCTACCTTGTCGACGACCAGGATGCGCTTCACTGCCGTGCACCGCTGGCCCGAATTCTTGGTGGCACCGGCAACGGCAAGCTCGGCCGCCTTGTCGAGGTCGGCGTCCTCCATGACGATCAGCGGGTCGTTGCCGCCCAGCTCGAGCACGATGCGCTTGTAGCCCGCCTTCTCGGCGATGTACTTGCCGACCCGCACCGAGCCCGTAAAGGTCACCAGGTCGGCGCGCGGATCGACGATCATGGCGTCACCGATGTCCGACGGATTGCCGGTGATGACGGACAGCATCTCCGGCGGCAGGCCGGCTTCATAGAGTGTGTCGGCCAGGAACAGCGCGGTGAGCGGCGTCAGTTCCGTGGGCTTCAGCACCACGCAGTTGTTGGTGGCGAAGGCCGGTGCCAGCTTGTGCGCCACCATGTTCAGCGGATGATTGAAGGGCGTGATCGCCGAAATGGCGTTCAGCGGCTGGCGCAGAGTGAAGATCTTGCGCGACTTGCCGTGCGGCGTGAGATCACACGAGAAGGTCTGGCCATCGTCCTGCAGGCAGAGCTGGCCGGCGAAGGTGAAGACGTCGTAGGCCCGGCCGACCTCGTAGAGCGAGTCCTTGAGGCAGAGCCCGGACTCCAGGGTGATCAGGCGCGACAGCTCCTCCTTGCGCGATACCAGGAGGTCGGCGGTCTTGAGCAGGATCTGCTGGCGTTGATAGCGCGTCAGCTTCGGCTTGTAGTCGTGCGCAATCTGGAAGGCCTCGGCGACCAGCTCGGGCGTGGCCCGCGGCACCGTGCCGACCAGGCGATTATCCCACGGGAAGTGCACTTCGAGCCGGTTGCCGGTGTCGACCTTGCGGCCGGCGATGCGCAACTGTTCGTGCCGCACGTCGGAGCCGGTGCGGGTGATCGTGTCCATGTGAGCCTCTCAGGCGACGAGATTGAGGGCGAGATCGAAGGCGTCGAAATTGCGCCAGTGCCGCGATCCGGCGACAGTGCCATCCGCCAGCTTGCGGTTGCAGATCAGCGGCACCTTCTGCTCGGAGATGCCACCGTGGCTGCGCAGCGGCTCGGTGAGCCCCGAAAGGTCGTGGCGTGCCGCCGATGTGCCCAACACCTTGTGCTTGGTCGACACGACGATCAGGTCGCCAAGGCGATCCGCCGGCAGCTCGAAGCGCGCCGCCGCTTCCGCCTTCGACAGGGCAGCCTCGATCCCCGGCAGGGCCTTCAGCTTGGCGGCAGCGTCGGGCGCCGTCGTGCCCTGCGGCAGGTAGACGACCGCGAAGGATCCCAGCGCCCCGTGATGCACGACATAGGGATCGGTGATCGGCAGGATCACCCGGGCCTTGTCCTTGCCGAGCCAGCCGTCGAACAGATCCTGCAGGTAAATCACGTCCGGCTGGCCGTCGCTGCCGAACTTGGCGTTCATGCCGTGATCGGCCGTGACGACGATGGTGCAGCCCATGGCATCGAGCTTGGCGAGGTAGCCGTCCATCATGGCGTAGAAGGCATTGGCAACCGGCGTGCCCGGGGCATGCTTGTGCTGGATGTAGTCGGTGGTGGAGAGATACATGATCTCCGGCCGGTCGCGTTCCATGAGCTTCACGCCGGCGGCGAAGACGAACTCCGACAGGGCGGCGCTGTAGACGTCGGGCACGGCCATGCCGACCAGCTCGTTCACCTTGTCGATGCCGTTCTCCGCCAGGGTCGCCTTGTCGGACTTCTCCGAGGAGAAGGCGCAGGCCTTGCCCGCCCCAAGCTCCAGTCCCTTGCCCAGCAAACCGCGCAGCTTGTCCTTGGCCGTGACGACGGCGATGCGGCAGCCGGCGCGTTGAAAAGCCGGGAACAGCGTCTCGACCCGCAGGAACTTTGGATCGTTCATCATCACTTCCTTGCCCGTCTCGGGATCGAGGAAGTAGTTGCCGCAAATGCCGTGCACCTCGGGCGGACGGCCGGTGACGATGGAAAGGTTGTTGGGATTGGTGAAGGACGGCACCACGCAGTCGCCCACGAGGTTGGCGCCGTTTCCGAGCACCTTGCCGAACCAGGGCGCCTGCCCCGCCTCCACGGCGCGCTCGATGTAGCCGGGCTCGGAGCCGTCGACGCAAACCACGACGACCGGCTGCTTGGGCAGGCGATAGCGTCGGCCGTTGACGGCGATTTCGCCACCGGTGGTGTTCAGACTGTCAGGCGCCATCTCGCTACTCCCTACTCTGCCGCCAGCGCGGGGCCGCCGTTGGAAACACGCATCTCGTCGAGGACCTCGCGCACCGCCGCCAGCGCGTCCTTCATCTGCTCCGGATAGAGCCGCCCGATGCAGCCCATGCGGAAGGACTCCGCGACCGTGAGCTTGCCCGGATAGATGACATAGCCGCGATCCTTCAACCCGTCATAGAACTGCTGGAAGACGAACCGGGGATCGGTCGGCATGTGGAACGTGACGATGATCGGCGCCTGCAGCCGATCGGCCAGCAGGGTACGGAAGCCCATGGCGCGCATGCCGTCGATCAGGACCTTGGCGTTCTCGCGATAGCGCTTGCCGCGCCCAGCCACGCCGCCTTCGGCGGCATGCTCCTCGATCGCTTTGCCCAGCGCCACGATGACATGGATCGGCGGCGTGAAACGGTATTGCCCGGTCTTGGCGAAGCCCTCGGCCTGGTCGAACAGATCCAGCACCAGGGTGGTAGCGTTGCCCTTGCACGCGGCCAGTGCCTCCTTGCGGCAGACGACAAAGCCCAACCCCGGCACACCTTCGAGGCACTTGTTCGACGATGCCGCCAGTGCATCGTAAGGCACTTTGCGAGCATCGATCTCCAGCGCCCCGAAGGCCGACATCGAATCGACCAGCAGGCGGCGGCCGTGCCGGGCCACCAGGGCGGCCAGCTCGGCGATCGGATTAAGGATCCCCGAAGTAGTCTCGCAATGGACGGCGAAGACATGCGTGATCGCCTTGTCGCCCGCCAGCAGGGCGTCGAGCGCGGCGAGATCGGGCGGCGTATCCTCCGGTGTCTCATAGGTCGCGACAGCCCGACCAGCGATCTCGGCAATCTTGCGGGCGCGCTGGCCGTAGGCGCCGTTCATGACCACGAGGAGCTTGCCGGTACGCGGCACGAACGTGGTGATCATGGCCTCGACGGCGAAGGTGCCCGAGCCCTGCACCGGCACGGTAACGTGGGTACCCTGGGCTCCGGCCAACTCGACGATCTTCTCCAGCACCATCTTGTTGATGGCGACGAAGCCCTGGTCGCGCGACCCCCAGTCGTGGACCATGGCCTGCTTGACGCTGGCGGACGTTGTGAGCGGGCCGGGCGTCAGCAGCAGCGGATCACCGGTCTCGGAGGCAGCTCTGCCAGTCGTCGCTTTGTCAGTCGTCATGGGCGGATGATCGGCTCGCGGTTTCTATCCGTCCAGTATATATTGCATATGCTACCTATCGGTTTCTTCTATATGACACCCACTCAGCTCCGCGCCTTCCATCTCGTTGCCGAAGCCGGCTCCTTCTCCGCCGCCGCCCGCGCCTCCGGCCTCAGCCAGCCCAACCTCTCGGGCCAGGTGACCGCGCTCGAAAAGAGCTACGGCGTACGTCTGTTCGACCGCAAGAGCCGCAACGTGACGCCGACCGAAACCGGCCGCCAGTTGCACGGCATCACGACGCGGCTGTTCGCTGTGCAGGACGAAGCACAGGCCCTGCTGGCCGGCGAGCGGGCCCTGTCGCGGGGCCATCTGCGGATTGCCGCCGACTCCGTCCACCATGTCGTGCCGATCATGGGCGCCCTGCGGGAACGTGCCGGCAGCCTCACCTTCGCCCTGTCGATCGACAACTCCGCGGTGGTGCTGGACCGCCTGCTGCGGCACGAGGCGGACGTCGCCGTGATGGCCAAGAGCGTTTCCGATCCACGCATGCATACCGTACGGCTGCGCACCGATCGCGTGGTGCTGTTCGCACCAGTACGGCACGCGCTGGCGCGGCGGCGGCGGGCGCCGCTCGCGGCCTTGTCGGGGCAGGAACTCGTTCTGCGCGAACGCGGCTCGATCACCCGCGAGGCACTCGAGCAGGCCATGGCGGCGGCCGACATCAGACCAGGCGCTATCGTCGAGGTTCAGACCCGCGAAGGGGTGCGCGAAGCGGTCGCGGCAGGTTTCGGCATCGGCGCCGTCTTCGAGAGCGAGCTGGGCGAGGATCGTCGCTTTCGCAGTATCGCTATTGCCGACCGCGATCTCGCCGTGGCCGAATATGCCGTCTGCCTTCAGGAGCGGCGCCGTGTGGCGCTGGTCCGCGCTTTCATGGACGAGGCAAGTAGGCTTGCCGCGTAACAATATGGTCAAAAAACTTTAACACTCTGATGTCGAGGCGTAGGGTTCGCCGATCATGCAAGGTGTCGACACAGTCCTGAATGTCTTGGGCAGCGTTTGCCTGCTGCTCTGGGGCGTACGCATGGTCCGTACCGGACTGACGCGGGCGTTCGGCGCCGCGCTGCGCCGCGCCATCGGTGCCTGCTCCCGCAACCGATTCACGGCCTTCGCCGGCGGCGTCGGCCTAACCGGCATCCTGCAGTCGAGCACCGCAACGGCTCTGCTGCTCGCCTCCTTCGCCGGCCGCGGCCTGATCCCCTTGTCGATCGCACTTGCCGTCATGCTCGGCGCCAATGTCGGCACAACGCTGACGGCGCAGGTCCTGTCGTTCAATCTCGGCTGGATTTCGCCACTCATGATCGCGGTCGGCGTCATTGCCTTCCTGTCCAACAGTTCCGACAAGGCCCGTCACCTCGGCCGCGTCGCGATCGGCCTCGGCCTGATGCTACTGTCGTTGCACCTGCTCGAGGCCGCGGCCGCGCCGCTCAGGTCGGCGCCGGCCTTTGTCGCCCTGCTGTCGGGCCTGCAGGACGAGTACGTGCTGGCCGCCGTCTTCGCGGCCGCCGCGACTTGGTTCATCCATTCGAGCCTGTCGACAGTGCTGCTGGTCATGTCCTTCGCGAGCAGCGGCATCATCGAGCCCAAGCTCGGCCTCGCGCTGGTCATCGGTGCCAATATCGGCGGCGCGATCGCCCCCTACTTCGACCAGTCGACGACGGATGTGGAAGCTCGCCGCGTGCCGCTGGGCAACCTGATCACAAGGGTAACGATCGGCGTGGCGCTGCTGCCGTTCCTCGGCCCGATTCATCATTGGCTCGCCTTCGTCGACGCCGCGCCGGCGCGTCTCCTGGTGAATTTCCACACCGCCTTCAGCCTCGTGGCAGCCATCGTCTTCCTGCCGTTGAACGACCCCCTGGCGGCGCTCTGCCGGCGGCTGGTGCCGGCACGGCCGCAGGCCGAGGATCCAGGCCAGCCGCGCCATCTCGACCCCAACGTGCTCGACACGCCGGCCGAGGCCCTGGCCTGCGCCATGCGCGAGACCCTCAACCTCGGCGACCGGGTTGCCGACATGCTGCGCCAGACCATGGACGCGCTGGAGCACAACGACGCCCGTGCCGTGAAGGCGATCGAGGCCGCCGACAATGCGGTCGACAGCCTCTATGAAGCGATCAAGCTCTACCTGGTCCAGACCTCACGCAACGAACTCGGCGAGGAGGACGGCAGGCGCTATGTCGAGATTTTGACCTTCACCACGAACCTCGAGCATGTCGGCGACATCATCGACAAGAACCTGATGGAACTCGCCGCCAAGAAGATCAAGAACCGCTACGCCTTCTCGGCCGAGGGCACTGCCGAACTCAGGGCCTTCCATGGCCGGGTGCTGGAAAACCTGCGACTGGCCCTCAATGTCTTTACCACCCGTGACATCACCCTAGCCCGCCGCCTGGTGGCCGAAAAGGTCGCCATCCGTGAAGCCGAAGCGCAGGCCGGTGACAGCCATTTTGCCCGCCTTCGCCAAGGCCGGCCGGAATCGATCGAAACCAGTTCCATCCATATGGACGTGATTCGCGACCTGAAGCGCATCAATGGCCATTTGGCGTCCGTTGCCTACCCGATTCTCGAGGCCGCCGGCGAACTTGCCGAAACGCGCCTCCGTCCGACGGCACCTGCAACTCAGACCGCTGCTTCGCATTGACGCTTCCAACCCTCGATTGAGAGGCTTTTCCTCCCGCCCGTCCTGTTCTAAATCGCACATGTGCGCAAACTACTGACAAACGGGCTGGTGCTGGTCGTAACGGTCGCCCTGGGCCTGGTGGTGGCCGAAACGGCGACCCGGATCGCCGACGACCTGCCGGTCTTCGAGACGGACCTGCCGCCCTCCTACGGCGGCGGCCTCGGCCGCGACACGACACCCGAACATCTCGACGAGGTGGCCCGTGTCGAAGGCGTGCCACGCGAGTGGTTTTTCGTCCGGCCGCCGCCGCTGCCCAACAGGCATGCCGTCCCGGAGCAATGGAAAGCGCTCAACCAGGTGATGGTCGAGTGGAGCCGCAAGACGGGTTCGCCGTTCAGGCCGGTCGACATGTTCAAGGATTGGAATGCCGCCTTCGTCGGCAATCCTTGCGACAAGGAATTCTTCGCCAACCTCCCCGCCGGCCTGTCCGTTTTCGAACCGATCGAGGGCGAAGCCAATCCGCCCTATCGATTTCCAATCAATGCGACGACACCAGAGCGTCTCGTCACCAACGAGTTCGGCTGGCGCGGCCCTCCCGTCCAGTTTGCGCGCAGCCCCCGTTCGATCCGTATCGTCTTCGTCGGCGCGTCGACCGTCGCCAATCCGCACACCTTCCCGTACTCCATGCCCGAATGGGTCGGCCACTGGCTCAACATGTGGACGGCCGCCCGTCGGCCCGACATCCGCATCGAGGTCATGAATGCTGCACGCGAGTCGCTGAACTCGACCAGCATCGAAGCCGTTGTCCGCCAGGAGGTGGCGCCGGTTCGTCCCGATCTCGTCGTCTATTCCGAAGGCGGCAACCAGTTCGAGCTGGACAGCATCGTGCGGAACATGCCGTCAGCGGCCACGCTGGCTCAGGCAAGGCCTGTCGATGGCCTAACCGGCTGGCTGCGCGCCGCCTCGCGCTATTCCGCGCTGGCCCGTCGCGTGCAGTCGGCGGTCGGCCTGGCCGGCCTGGCCGAGGGGGCGCGCGAAGTGCCCAAGCCCAACTACGAGATCCATTGGCCGCTAGGTCTCGACGAGAGCGACCCCGACCTCGCCTATCCCGACCTGCCGCTCAGCCTGAACGTCATCCAGCGCGATCTCGACCGCATCCGCGCCGACCTCGCTGCCGTCGACAGCGAATTCGCCATCACGTCCTTCATCTGGGCGGTCAAGGACGGCATGATCGTGGACCCCATCCGGAACAAGGTCCTGTGGGAGGATCTCAACGTGCGCCGCTACCCGTATCGCTATCGCGATCTCGAGCGGCTGGCCGCCTTCCAGAACCGCCTGCTCGCCAAGTACGCCGCCACGCACGGCCTGCCGTTCATCGACGTGGCCGGCCGCATGCCCTTCGATTCCGACCTCTTCGCCGATGCCGTCCATGAAACCGAGTCCGGCGGGCAGCTGAAGGCCTGGGTGATCCTGCAGCAGCTCGTGCAGATCATCGAGCAGCGGTTGGCCAGCGGCGTCTGGCCCAAGCCCTTGCCTGTGCCGCCGATGGGCGACGTGCATCCGGCCTTCGTGAAGAAGCCCTGGCATATTCCTGTCGACTGCAAGCCCGGCAAGCCAGTCGACAGCGCCAAGACCTCCGGCATCAAACCTTGATGCGCGCGCCTTGCGGATCGTAGGGCGCCCGTAGCGAGACTTTCGCGGCCAGGCGATTGCCGGCCAGGTCGACCTCGAAGCGACCTGCGAGCCATGCGGCATCGATCGCCTCGCCGTCCACGCGCTTCACGTAGCCCAGGCCCACCGCCGCGCCGATCGTGTGACCGTAGGCGGCCGACGTCAGATCGCCCACCGCCTTGCCGTCGCGCAGCAATGCCTCGCCGCCCCACAACAAAGGCTCGCCATCCTCGAGCACGATGGACACCAGGCGCCTGGCAAGTGGCTTGGCTTTCGCCTCGAGCAGCGCCTTCTGACCGATGAAGCCGCCGGGCTTGTCGAGTTTGACGGCCCAACCAAGCCCCGCCTGGAACGGCGTATCGTCCGGCGTCAGTTCGCGGCCCCAGGCGCGATAGCCCTTCTCCAGCCGCAATCCTTCGATGGCGTAATAGCCGGCATCGCGCAGGCCGAATTCCTCCCCGGCCGCGTGCAGGGTCTCGAACACCGTCGCGGCGAATTCGACGGGCACATAGAGTTCCCAGCCCAGCTCGCCCATGTAGGTGCGCCGCGCCGCCAGGACCGTGGCATAGCCCACGCTGATCTCCTGGATCGCCGCGAAGGGAAAACTGTCGTTCGAGAAGTCGGCGCTGCTCACCTTCTGCAGCAAAGCCCGGCTCCTGGGCCCCATTACCGAGAGCACCGTCCAGGCCGAGGTCACATCGGTCAGCACGGCGTGCGCATCGGACGGAAGATTGCGTCCCAGCCAATCCATGTCGCGGGTCGGCTGGGCCGAGCCAGTGACGATCAGGAACTTGTCGCGAGCAAGGCGCGCCACCGTGAAGTCGCTCTCGAAGGTGCCTCGAGCGTTCAGTACGCCGGTATAGGCGGTACGTCCCACCGGCAACGCCACATCGTTGGCGCAGAGCTGCTGCAGCGCCTTCTCGGCATCGCGTCCCTGGACCAGGATCTTGCCGAACGACGTCTCGTCGGCCACCGTGACGCCTTCGCGCGTCGCGCGATGCTCGGCCGCAACGGCGTCGAACCACGCACCGCGGCCCCAGCCGTAGGTCATCTCGGGCGTCTTGCCGAGGCCGGCGAACCAGTTGGGACGCTCCCAGCCCATCTTGTTGCCGAACCACGCGCCCCGCGCCTTCAGGCGATCGTAGAGCGGTGACCGGCGGAACGGCCGGCCGCTCTCCTGCTCGCGCTGCGGCCAGGACATCTTGTAATGCAGGCCGAGCGTTTCGGAGACGCGCGCCCGCAGCCAGGCGTCGTTGCCGTGGAAGCCTGCGAAGCGGCGAATATCGACCGGCCAGAGATCCATGGTCGGCTCGCCGGCGACGATCCATTCGGCCAGCGCCATGCCGGCACCGCCCGAACTCGCAATCCCCATGGAGTTGAAGCCGGCACCCACGAAGAAACCGCGCACCTGCGGCGCCTCGCCCAGAATGTAGTTCAGGTCCGGCGTGAAGCTTTCCGGCCCGTTCATGAAGGTCTTGATGCCGGTCTTCTCCAGCGACGGCACGCGGATCAACGCATTGTCCATCAGGATCTGGAACTGGTCCCAGTCGTCCGGCAGCATGCCGAACTCGAAATCGTCGGGGATGACATCCTTGTTCCAGGGCTTAGCCTCGGGCTCGAAGCCGCCCATCAGCAGGCCGCCGACTTCTTCCTTGAAGTAGATGTAGCCATCGGGATCGCGCATCACCGGCAGGTCGCGCGGCACGCCCTCCATCTTCTCGGTGACGATGTACATGTGCTCGCAGGAATAGAGCGGCACGGTGACACCGACCTTGCGGCCGAGCTGGCGCGCCCACTGGCCTGCACAGTTGACGACGATCTCGGCCTTGATCGCCCCGTCCGTCGTCTGCACGCCGGTGACCCGGCCGTCCTTGGTGTCGATGCCGGTGACGCGCACTTTCTCGAAGATGCGCACGCCGCCATTGCGTGCGCCTTTCGCCAGCGCCTGGGTGATGTCCGCCGGATTGGCCTTGCCGTCGCCCGGCAGCCATACGGCCCCCACCAGGTCGTCGGTGCGCATGATCTGGTATTTCTCGCCGGCCTGCTGAGGAGTCAACGGCTCGCAGTCCACGCCCTGGGCATTGGCCATGGCGGCGGAGCGGCGCAGCAGCACCATGCGCTCCTCGGTGCGCGCTACCGACAGCGAGCCGCATTGCTTCCAGCCGGTGGCCAGCCCGGTTTCCGCCTCGAGCTTGGAATAAAGCTCGGTGCTGTAGCGGATCAGGCGCGTCAGATTCTGGTAGCTGCGCAACTGCCCGACCAGCCCGGCCGCATGCCAGGTCGTGCCGCCGCTCAGCCGTCCCTGCTCCAGCAGCACGACGTCCTTCCAGCCGAGCTTGGCGAGATGATAGGCCGTCGAACAGCCCATGATGCCGCCGCCGACGATGACGACACGGGCCTGGGTCGGGAAGGTCGGCGCCATCACAACCGCCCTGCGACGGCGGCTTCGTACATCTTGCGCATCTCGGGGACACCTGCCTTGACCGGATTGCCGCCGGCGGTCGGATCGACCGCGGCCATTTCGGCGAACTTGTCGACATGTTCGGTCTTCACGCCGATTTCCGCCAGCGTATGGGGAATGCCCACCTCACGGCGGAGATCGAGGACCCACTGCATGAAGCCGTCGAAGGTCGGCGTGCGCAGGCCGAGCCAGCGCGAGAGCCGCACGATCTTGTCCTCGATCGCCGGTCGATTGAACTGCACGACGTAGGGCATGGCCACGGCGTTGGTAAGGCCGTGATGCGTGTCGAGCACGGCGCCGATGGGATGCGACAGCGAATGGATGGCGCCCAGCCCTTTCTGGAAAGCCGTCGAGCCCATTTGCGAGGCTGCCAGCATATGGCCCCGCGCCTCGAGATCCCGCCCGTCCTTGACGGCACGCGCCAGGTTCTCCTTCACGAGGCGCATGCCTTCGACCGCGATCCCCTCGGCATAGGGGTGGTAGCCCGGCGCGCAGTAGGCCTCGAAGCAATGGATGAACGCGTCCATGCCGGTGCCGGCCGTCAGCTTGGCCGGCAGGCCGACCGTCAGCTCGGGGTCGGCGATCACGATCTGCGGCATCATCTTGGGGTGAAAGATCACCTTCTTGGTGTGCGTCTGCTCGTTGGTGATCACCGAGGCGCGACCGGTTTCCGAGCCGGTGCCGGCGGTGGTCGGCACGGCGATCGAGGGATAGATCCCCGCCGGATTGGCACGCGTCCACCAGTCGCCGATATCCTCGAAATCCCACAGCGGCCGCGTCTGACCGGCCATGAAGGCAACCGCCTTGGCCGCGTCGATGCCCGATCCGCCGCCCCAGGCGATCACGCCGTCATGCTTGCCGGCGCGCAGCACGCGCACGCCTGCCTCGACATTGGCCGCCACCGGATTGGGCTTCACGTCGCTGAACAACGCGACCTCGAGGCCGGCCTTGCGCAGCGCCACCATGGCATCGGCGATCATCGGCAGTCGCGCCAGACCGGGATCGGTGACCAGCAACGGCCGTCGCAGCCCGACGGCCTTGCAGGCGTCGGGCAGCTCGCGGATGCGACCGGCGCCGAAACGAATCGAGGTCGGGAAGTTCCAGTTGCCGACGAGAGACATCAGATGATTTCCATGTAGCGGTCGAGTTCCCATTCCGTGATGGCCTTGCGGAACTCCCGCTCCTCCCATTCACGTGTTGCAGAATAATGATCGACGAAGGCGTCACCGAACAGGTCGCGCCCGGCCTTCGACGCCTTCAGCCGACCCGCGGCTTCCATCAGGCTGCGGGGCAACTGCGCCTTGGCCGGATGTTTCTTCTCGTAGGAATTGCCCTGAACCGGCTCTCCGGGATCGATCTCGTTCTCGATACCCCACAGGCCCGAGCCGATGGCAGCGGCCAGCGCCAGGTAGGGATTGGCGTCGGCGGCGGCGACGCGATACTCGACCCGCGTCGACTTGGCCGAGCCGGGAATGACGCGCAGCGATGTCGTGCGGTTCTCGACGCCCCAGCTCGAAACGGTCGGCGCCCAGAAACCCGGGATAAGTCGCCGGTAGGAGTTCACGTTGGAGGCAACCATGCCCAGCAGCTCGGGCATCAGCGCCGCCTGGCCGCCGACGAAATGGCGCATGGTCGGGCTCATGCGATGTGGGGCCTTCTCGTCGTAGAAGACCGGCTTGCCGCCCTTCCACAGCGACATGTGCATGTGGCCACCGCAGCCCGGCCAGTCCTTCGACCACTTGGCCATGAAGGTGGCGAGCCAGCCCTGCTTCTGCGCCAGCACCTTGGTGAAGAGCTTGAAAAGTGCCGCCTTGTCAGTGGCCGCCAGCGCCTCGTCGACGCGCAAAGCCGCCTCGAGCACGCCAGCGCCGGTTTCCGTGTGCAGGCCCTCGATGCCCATATCCATGGTCTCGCACATGGCGAGCAGGTCCTTGTACCAGTCGCTCAGCACCGAGTTGCGCAGCACCGAGTAGCCGAAGAAGCCCGGTGAGATCGGCTTCAGGTTCTTGTAGCCCTTCTCTCGGATCGACTCGGGCGTCTCGGCGAAGACGAAGAACTCGTATTCGAACCCGACCCGGACCTCGAAGCCGAGCTTCTTCGCTCGCGCGAGCACGCGGCGCAGCACGCCGCGTGGGCAAATCTCCTCGGCGCGGTCCACGAACTCGCAGAGGAACATCAGGTTGCCGGGTTCGGTCGCGATCTCGCGGCAGCTCTCGGGCAGGATGCGCACCATGGCGTCGGGATAGGCGGTGTGCCAGCCGGTATAGGTGACATTGTCGTAGAGCTGGTCGTTGATGTCCCAGCCCAGCACCACGTCGCAGAAGCCGAAGCCGCCTTCCAGCGCCCCGTTGAACTTGTCGACATGCAGGTACTTGCCGCGCAGGACGCCGTCGATGTCGTGGACACCCACCTTGACGTGGCTCAGGCCGCGTTGCTTCACGATCTTGCGCGCGTCGGCAGCAGTCTTGACCTGGCGCGGTTCCATTCATCCTCCCCCGAGACGTCCAGACTCGGGAGTTTGGCAGAGGCCGATCTACCTCGACAGGATGAAATCGACCGGCCAGGTCACGAAGCTGGGGAAGACGGTCAGCAACGCGGTGAAGCCCATCATGATCAGGAAGAACGGCACGACCTTCCAGGCGACATAGGTCTGCGAATCGCCCGTGATGTTCTGGATGACGAACAGATTGAACGCGACCGGCGGGCTGATCTGCGCCATCTCGATGGTGAGGATCAGGAAGATGCCGAACCACAGCTTGTCGAAGCCCGCCGCCAGCACGACCGGCAGGACGATCGGCAAAGTCAGCACGATCATGGAGAAGCCTTCCAGCACCGTGCCCAGCAGGATGTAGAAGAGCATCAGGAACATGATCAGCACGAACGGCGAGAGCTGCCAGGAGGTGATCGCGGCCGAGACGAACTGCGGCACCTGGAGATTGGCCAGCACCGTGCCCACCACGAAGGCGCCCAGTACGATCATGCCGATCATGCAGGTGGTCTGGACCGAGCCCAGCAGCGCATCGCGCAGGCCCTGCCAGCTCAGCGTGCGCTGGAACGCGGCCACTGCCAACGCCCCGAGGACGCCGATGGCCGACGCCTCCGAGGGGCTGGCGATGCCGGCATACATGGTGCCGAGCACCGTCAGGATCAGGAAGGCCACCGGGCCCAGTTCGATCAGGCTGCGGAAGCGGTCGGCCCAGGTCCAGTTGGTGTGGTCGTCACCCGGCACCAGCTTCGGATTGAGCAGCGACCGCAACCCCATATAGCCCATGAAGCAGCCGGCCAGGGCAAAGCCCGGCAGGAAGCCGGCCGTGAAGAGCCGCAGCAGCGATTCCTCGGCCAGCACGGCGTAGATGATCATCGGGATCGAGGGCGGAATGAGGAAGCCCAGGGTCCCCGCCCCGGCCAGGCTGCCGACCGCCAGCCCCTTGTCGTAGCCGCGGTTCAGGAGCTCGGTCAGGGTGATACGGCCCACGACCTGGGTGGTCGCCGCCGACGAGCCCGAGATTGCCGCGAACATCGAGCAGCCGATCACCGTCGTATGGAACAGCCGGCCCGGCAGGAAGCTCATCCAGGGCGCAATGCCGGAAAACAACGACTGCGACAGCCGCGTGCGGAACAGCAGCTCGCCCATCAGGATGAACAGCGGCAGCGAGACGATGTCCGACGAGGTGAGCACATTGAAGGCCCAGGCGCCGATCAGCTTGTGGGTCGGCCGATTGGTGAACAACTCCAGCAGGCCGACACCGACGGCGAGCAGCGCCGGTCCGATCCAGATGCCGAGACAGAGGGTTGCCGTCATCAGGACCAGCAACCAGGTCAGGATGGCACTCATGCGTTATTCGATATCCTGACCGATGCGCAGGCGGGAATCGTCGCCAGGCTCGCCGCGCAGGAGGCGACCCAGCCGGGCAATCGTCTGCAAGGTGAAAAGCAGCGAGCCCAAGGCCAGCGGGAACTGCGTGATCCAGCGCAGGATCTCGCTTTTCTCCGGCGACCGCGACTCGCGGACATAGGAGAGCCAGGTGAGCTCGCCCAAGGCCCAGGTGAGATAGACGGCAATCGCCACACCGCACAGCGTGGCGAAGATGTCGAGCTGCCGGGCCAGCGGCTTCGGCAGATTCTCCAGGAGCACATTGACCCGGATCTGCGCCCCTGCCCGCAACGCGTAGGCCGCCCCCATCAGGAAGGCCGCGCCCATCAGATAGGCGCTGAACTCCCAGGCGAAGTAGAGGCTGACGTTGAAGAGGTTGCGCGACACCACTTCGGCAACGATCAGCCCCAGAATGGAGACGATGCAGAGCGCCGATGCCCAGGCGCCCCACATCGATAGCCCGTCGACCAGGTCGAGAACACGTCCGGCCGGGTCCGGCCGGGATGCATCACGCACGCCCGATGTCCTTCTTGTACTTGGCGATGATGTCGGCTGCCGCCGGGCCCGCCCGGTCGATGAAGGCCTTTTCGAGCGACACGGTGCGCTTGCGCATCTCGTCCATCATCGCGGGCGGCACCTCGATCATGGTCATGCCGCCTTCGATCATGCGCTTGGCGCTGGTCAGGTCGGCATCGATCGACACCTGCCAGAACTCGGGCTGCAGCTTGGCCGCAAGATCGGTGATGGCCTTCTGCTGCGCCGCCGGGATCTTCTTCCAGGTGTCGTTGTTGATGGTGACGATCTGGCTGCTCCAGACGTGGTTGGTCTTGTAGAAGACCTTGAGGAATTCCCAGAACTTGCCGTCGACGCCCGACACCGACGAGGTGCTGACGCCGACCACTGCGCCGGAGGCCAGTGCCGGCACCGTCTCGCCCCAGGGGATCTGCACCGCCGACATGCCGAGCAGATTGATCATGTCGCCGGCCTGGCGATCGGGCACGCGGATCTTCAAGCCCTTGAGGCCGTCGAGCGTGTCGGCCTTGACGTTGCAGTGGATGTACTGCGTCGGCCACGGCACGGTGTACAGGATCGTCTGGTTGAACTTGGTGGCGATCTTGTCGAACTCGGGCCGGGCGTATTTCTGCAGCACCTTGAGATCGTCGGCATTACCAACCAAGAACGGCACGCCCTCGATGCCGAGCAGCGGCGCGTCGCCGACCTGCTGGATGTTCAGGATGTCGGCCATCGGCACCAGGCCATCGCGCACGGCGTTGAGCTGCTCGGGGCCCTTGTAGCCCAGCGAACCGCCAGAATGGACGGTGATCACGACGCCGCCGTTGGTGGCCTTGGCCACCTCCTCGGCAAACCGCCGCGCGTTCTTGGTGTGGTAGTTGCCGTCCGGCCAGACCGTCGCCAGGTCGAGCTTGGTTGCCGCTTGTGCCCGCACGATTGCCGGCGCAAAGACCGCCGCGCCGGCGCTCATTTTCAAAGCTGTTCTGCGTCCCAGTTTCATCTCAGTCTCCCTTCCCCGTTTCTACCCGACCCGTTTCTGCTTCTACTCCGCCGCTTCGGGCGGCTTGTAGGCGTAGAGTTTGTCCGCCGCCTGCGGTGAAATCAGACCGTCCGCCAAATCGTTGGCGACCTGGACGCGGTCGCGTTCGGTGGCCCGGCCGATACCCGCGCCGCCCGGCGTCATGATGACCAGCCGGTCGCCCGGCGGGATGGCTTGGAAGCCCTTGCCCTTCAGCTTGCTGCCGGACTTCAGGGCCACGACGCCAGCCTCGCCGTCGGCGCCGCCGTCGCGGCCGCGGGGCGGGTGATCGATGCGGTCGAACGCCGCCAGCAGGTCGAACGGCTCGGCGATGCCGCTTTCGATCTCCATGATCTGGCCGAGGCCGCCGCGCGTGCGACCGGCCCCGCCGGAGTCGGGGCGGAACTCCTTGCGCCAGAAGATCAGCGGAGTCTGCGTCTCGGCAATTTCAACCGGCGTGCCGCGCACACCGCTGGGATAGGCCGTGGCCGAGAGGCCGTCCTTGTCGGGACGGGCACCTGTGCCGCCGTTCGAGGTGATGGCCATGCCGAAGCCGTAGTTGCCACCCTCACCGCCTTTCACATGGCCGCGCACATTGATGTTCCACAGGCATGAAGTGCCTTCGGCCGGGACGCGCTCGGGTACCGCCTGGCGCAGGCAGCCGAAGGCCACGTCCGGCAGCATCTGGCCGATGACGTGTCGTGAGGCCACCGCACTCGGCTTGGGAGCGTTCAGGATCGAGCCATCGGGCGCCGACACGGTGAGCGGCTCGAGCGAGCCTGCATTATTCGGAATGTGCGTGGCAACGACGCAGCCCAGGCCGAAGACGGTGTAGGCCGTCGTGTAGGCATGCGGCACGTTGATGCCGCGCTTCGACACGCCCGACGTGCCGGCATAGTCGACATGGATGCCGCTGTCGGAAATCGTGAGGCTGGCGGTCAGCGTCACCGGCTCGTCGTAGCCGTCGACCGTCATGCTGTTGCGCCAGGTGCCCTTGGGCAGCTTGGCGATCTCGGCCAGCACCGCCTCGCGCGAACGGGCGATGATGTGGTCACCCAGCTCGTCCAGCGACTCGATGCCGAATTCGTCCAGCATCTCGACCAGCCGGCGGGCGCCGACGTCGTTGCAGGCCGCCAGCGAGTAGACGTCGCCTTCGGTATCGACCGGCTGGCGGGTGTTGGCGCGGATCATCGCCAGCAGCGTCTCGTTCGCCTTGCCCTGATCGAAGAGCTTCAGCATCGGGATGTAGAGGCCCTCCATGAAGACGTCAGTCGCATCCGGGCCGAAGCCGATGCCGCCGATATCCATGAGGTGGCTGGTGCAGGAGAACAGCGCCACCAGCTTGCCGTTGCGGAAGCAGGGCGTTGTGATGACGAAGTCGTTGAGGTGACCGGTGCCCATCCACGGGTCGTTGGTGATGTAGGCATCACCCGGCTTCATCGTCTCGACCGGGAAGTAGCGCAGGAAGTGCTTCACCGACTCGGCCATCGAGTTGACATGGCCCGGCGTGCCCGTGACGGCCTGCGCCAGCATGCGCCCCTGCAGGTCGAAGACGCCGGCCGAGAGATCGCCGCACTCGCGCACGATCGGGCTGAAGGCGGTGCGCATCAAGGTCTGCGCCTGCTCCTCGACGACCGCAATCAGGCGGTTCCACATGATCTGCAAGTCGATCAGACCGACGCTGTTGGACTGGCTCATCGGTGGCTCCTCACGCGCCCTTGCGATCCATGACGATACAGCCGGATGCATCGATATGCGCGGCAAAACTCGCGGAAATGAAGGTCGAGGTCTCGTCCTCGGCGACAATGGCCGGTCCCGCGAAGGAACTGCCCGGCGGCAGGCTTTCACGACGATAGACCGGCACCTCGGTGGACTTGCCGCTGCGGCCGTCGAACACCGGCCGCCGGCCGACCGGCTTGGGCGCCGGCGCCGTGCCCGCCTTGCCCTGCACGTCGGGCCGCTTGGCCTCGGTCGAGACCTGCACCGACCAGCTCAAGATCTCGATGGCGGCATTGGGGATGTGGCGCTCGAACAGGACGGCGTAGTCCTTTTCGTACGCCTCGCGCAGCGCCTGGGTGTCGGCTTCCGTCAGCGTCCGTTCCGGCAGGATCACCATGATTTCATGACCCTGGCCGACATAGCGCATGAAGGCGACGCGGCGCTCGAAGGTCTTCAGCCCACGTGCTCCCGGCGCCACCAGCGCCGTCGCCTCGGCACTCATTTCGTCCAACAGACTGGTCGCCGCTTCGGCCTCGAAGGCATCGAGACGCATGTGCCGGCTGCGTACCAGCTCGTAGGAGACGGGTGCCGCCAGGAAGCCCACCGCCGAGCCCACGCCGGCATTGGGTGGCACGATCACGCGCTGGACGCCGATCTTTTCGGCAACCCGCGCGGCATGCAGCGGCGCGCCGCCGCCGAAGGCGACCAGCGTATATTGGTTGGCAACCGCGCCGCGCTCGACAGCGTGCACGCGGGCGGCACTCGCCATGTTCTCCGACACCATCTCGTAGACAGCATAGGCCCCCATCTCGGTCGAGAGACCGATACCTTCGGCCACGTCGCGCTCGAGGGCGCCCCGGGCTGCGTCGATGTCGAGGGCGATCGAGCCGCCGGCAAAATGCGCGGGATCAATCGTGCCCAGCACGACATTGGCATCGGTCACGGCCGGGTGCCTGCCGCCGCGGCCATAACAGGCCGGCCCAGGCTCCGCCCCGGCACTCTCCGGGCCCACCGTCACACGCTTCAAGGCGTCGAGACGTGCGATCGAGCCGCCGCCTGCCCCGATCTCGACCATCTCGATCACAGGAATGCGGACCGGCAGCCCGGATCCCTTGAGGAAGCGTGCCGCACGATCGACCTCGAATACTCGTGCCATATGGGGCTGGTAATCGTCGATCAGGCAGATCTTGGCCGTCGTGCCCCCCATGTCGTAGCTTAGCGCCCGCTTCTCGCCGGCGCGGGCGGCAACCTGCGCCGCAAAGATCGCACCACCGGCCGGGCCGGACTCGACCAGGCGGACCGGAAAGCGCCGCGCCGTCTCGATGGCCGTCAGGCCGCCGCCCGACGTCACGAGGTAGATCGTGCCCTTGAACTTTTCGGCGATGAACGCCGCCTGCATGCGCGCGAGGTAGGAATCCATCAAGGGCTGCACATAGGCGTTGGCGACCGCTGTCGACGTACGCTCATACTCCCGCACCTCGGGACAGACCTCGCTCGACAGCGTCACCCAGAGATCGGGCAACTCGGCTTTCAGGATGTCCCCTACCCGCCGTTCGTGCGCCGGGTTGACGTAGGAATGCATGAAGGCCACGGCGACGCTCTCGATGCCCTCGGACTTGAGCGTCGCGGCGAGCGCCTGGACCGCCTGCTCGTCGAGCGCCAGGCGCACCTTGCCGTGCACATCCATGCGTTCGGGCACGGTGAAGCGCAGCGCCCGCGTCACCAGCGGCCTCGGCTTTTCGATGGTGAGGTCGTACTGGTCGTATCGGCTTTCGTTGGCGATATCGAGGACATCGCGGAAGCCTTCAGTGGCGATCAGTGCCGTGCGCGCCCCACGCCGCTCGATCACGGCGTTGGTGGCCAGGGTCGTGCCGTGCACGAAGACGGTGATATCGCCGAATCCCTTGCCGGCATCCGCCAGGATCAGGCGGACGCCGTCCAGCACCGCCTCCTCCGGTCGCTGCGGGGTCGTGAGCAGCTTGCGCGTAAGCCGCCGGCCCTGTTCTTCCAACACCACGTCCGTGAATGTGCCGCCGATATCGACGGCAATGCGCAAATCGTTGACCACCTTGCTCCAATACCTTCTGCCGCAACGCGGCCGCGACCGTAGACCGGCCCCCCTCTCGTTGCAATTGGCAGGCCAGCCCGCCTATGGTCAGCCGGTGACGGCGGTGGCCCAGACACTTCGCGCGCAGGTCTACACGATCCTGCGCCCCTACGACCCCAGCCCCCCGGCGCGGCGCTGGCGGGTTTTCCACCTGACCGTCCTGGCCGTCGGCCTGCTGGCCGTCATTCTGCTGTCGATCGACGAATTCGCCGACGGCCACCGCATCTACCTGCGCGCAGGGATATGGGCAGTCACCCTGATCTTCCTGGCGGAGTACGTCGTCCGCCTGTGGGTTGCGCCCGAAATTTCGCTCTACACCGATATGCGCCCTATGCGGGCTCGCCTGCATTGGATCGTTTCGTTGCCCGGCCTGATCGGCCTCCTGGCCATCATGCCCGCCGTCATGATGACGGGCGGCTACAGCATCAGCGGCGCCGATACCGCCTCCGTTTTCTGCATCCTCTGGATCCTCAAGCTCGGCCTGCATGCCCCGGCCTTCGGCACCCTGGCGCGCGTTCTGTCCAACGAACGTGCACCGATTGCCAGCATCCTGATCATCTTCGCCATCCTGCTGATGGCCGCCGCAACGGCAGCGCACATGTTCGAGCGGCTCGCCCAACCCAAGGCCTTCGGCGATCTGCCGAGCGCCATGTGGTGGGCGGTGGTGACCCTGACCACGACCGGCTACGGCGACGTCGTCCCGGTGACCATAGGCGGCCGCATCATCGGCTCGTTACTGATGATCAGCGGCATCGCCGTCCTCGCGCTCATGACCGGCGTGCTGGCGACCGGCTTCGCCCAGGAGGAACGTCGCCGTGAGTATCTGCGCGTCTGGGACCAGGTCTCGCGCGTGCCGATCTTCGCATCGCTGGGGGTCGTCACCCTGTCGGAGATCGTGGGCAAGCTGCGCACACGCTACTATCCCGCCCACGTGACGATCCTGCATCGCGGCGATGCCGGCGATTCGATGTTCTTCATCTCGAGCGGCGAAGTCGAAGTCCGGCTGCCGACGGGCGGCTTCGTGAGACTGGGCGACGGCGCCTTCTTCGGCGAGATGGCCCTGCTCGACCGCCGTCCGCGCGCGGCCACGATCGCCACGGTTCGGCCCACGACCCTGCTGGTTCTCTATGCCAGCGACTTCTACGAGATCGCCTCGCACATTCCCGCCCTGGCCGAGGCCGTCGAGGCGGAAGCCAAGCGGCGCGAAGAGGAAAACCGCGAACGCGAAGGCAGGCGATGAAAGAAACGGACCTTCTGGTCGTGGGCTCCGGCGCCGCCGGTTTCTCGGCAGCGCTCACCGCTTCGCATGCCGGCCTCGACGTCCTGATGGTGGAAAAGGAACCGTTGTTCGGCGGCACGACGGCCTACTCGGCCGGCGTGATCTGGATCCCCGGCAATCGCCACGGCCGTGCGCTCGGCATCGCCGACTCCAAGGAGGCCGCCCTCACCTATCTGCAGCAGGAAGCCGGCAATCGGCTCAATCTCGACCTCGCCAACGCCTTTCTCGACAACTGCAACCCCGCCGTCGAGTTCATCGAAAAGAACACCCATGTCCGCTACGAGGCGGTGCCGATCTGGGCGGACTATCATCCGACCAAGGCCGGTGCCGCGCAGGGGGGCCGGTCGCTGCTGCCGCTGCCTTTCGACGGCCGCCGCCTCGGCAAGCGCTTCGCCCTGCTGCGCGCCCCATTGCGGACCATGATGGCCTTCGGCGGCATGATGCTCGGCCGCAACGACCTGCCGCACGTCTTCCGCATGACCCGTTCCGCCCGCTCGGCGCTGCATGTCGCCGGCATGACGGCGCGCTATGCCGTCGACCGTCTGAGCCATGCCCGCGGCACGCGCCTCACCAACGGCAACGCCCTGATCGCGGGCCTCGCTCTGTCGGCCGAGGAACGCGACATCGAGCTGTGGCTGGAGAGCCCGGTCGTCGAGCTGGTGCAGCGCGAGGGCTCGATCGTCGGCGCCGTCGTCGAACGGAACGGCCAGCGCCAGGAGGTTCGTGCCCGGCACGGGGTCGTCCTGGCCTGCGGTGGCTTCCCGGCCGACGACGAGCTGAAGCGCCGCTACTACGGCCATGTCCGCGACGGGCATGGGCATCGCTCCGCTCCGCCGCCGGGCAATCGGGGCGACGGCATTCGGCTGGGTCAGTCCGCGGGTGGCGCGATGGCCGAAGATGTCGCCTATGCCGCCGCCTGGGTGCCGGTTTCGCTGGTGCCGCAGCCCGATGGCTCGACCCTGCCCTTTCCGCATTTCTACGAACGGGGCAAGCCGGGCTACATCGCCGTCGATGCATCGGGACGGCGTTTCACCAACGAGTCCGCCTCCTATCATGACTTCGTCCCGGCCATGGTCGAAGCCTGCCGCGGCCGCGCCGAGACGAGCTGCTGGCTGATCTGCGACCACCGGGCCATCCGGCGTTACGGCATGGGCGCCATCGGGCCCGCGCCCCTGCCGCTCGGGCCGCATCTGCGCAGCGGCTACCTGCTGACGGCCGCAACCTGGTCGGAACTGGCCGGCAAGACCGGCCTTCCCGCAGATACCCTGCAATCCACTATCGAGCGTTTCAACGCCTCTGCGGAACGCGGCGAAGATCCGGAGTTCGGCAAGGGAACGGACGCCTATCACCGCTTCAACGGCGACCCCAGCCATGGCCCCAATCCCTGCCTGGCGCCGCTCATTCAGCCGCCATTCTATGCAATGAAAATGATCCCAGGTGACATCGGCACCTTCCTGGGGCTGAAAGTCGATGGCCATGCCCGTGTGCTCGATCACGCTGGAGCACCGATCGCCGGCCTCTATGCCGCAGGCAACGACATGACCAGTGTCATGGGCGGCACCTATCCCGGTGCGGGCATCACCATTGGCCCGGCCCTTACGTTCGGTTATATCGCGGCCCGACATGCGGCCTCGGCCGTCCCCTAGAGAGAGAGCTGTCGCCATGCCCCAGATCACGCCCGTCATCCTGGTCGGCGGCTCAGGCAAGCGCCTGTGGCCCCTATCGCGCGAAAGCATGCCCAAGCAGTTCGTGCCGCTGCTGGGTAAGCAGTCGACCTTCCAGCAAACCCTGGTCCGCGTCGCCGACCGTGGCCTGTTCAGCCGGCCGGTGATCGCGACCAATGATGCCTACCGCTTCATGGCCGAGAAGCAGGCCAGCGAAGTCGGCATGGAGATCGACATTCTGGTCGAGCCGTCCCGCCGCGACTCTGGGCCGGCGATGGCCGCCGCCGCGGTCTATACCCGCAACCTCGGCGCCAAGGCTGTGCTGGCATTGGCCTCGGACCATCTGGTGATAGGTGCCGAAGAATTCCTCTCCGGCTGCCGTGACGGTCTCAACGCCGTGCAGCAGGGCGGCATCGTCACCTTCGGCATCCCGCCGACGGAGCCCAAGACCGACTACGGCTACATCCGCCCGGGCAGCGAGCGCATCGGGCCGGTGCAGAAGGTCGCCGCCTTCGTCGAGAAGCCCAATGCCCAGACGGCCCTGCGCTACATCGCCGAAGGGCTGCTCTGGAACAGCGGCAACTTCCTGTTCCCGCCCGAGCTCATGCTGTCGGAAATGACGCGCTTCGAGCCCGCCATGGCCGCTGCGGCCGAAGAAGCCGTCGGCAAGGCCAAGAAGACCGGCTCGACGGTGTTCCTCGATGCCGACGCCTTCGCCAAGGCGCCGGCCAAGTCGATCGACTATGCCGTCATGGAGCGCACCGACAAGTGCTGGGTGGTGCCGGCCAAGTTCCGCTGGTCCGATCTCGGAACCTGGGATGCGCTGCTCGATGTCGGCGAGGCCGACAGCGCCGGCAACGTCACGGAAGGCCCCGTCGAGGTCGACCATGTGCGCAATTCCTACATCCGCTCGGACGGGCCACTGACGGCGGTGATCGGCGTCGAGGACGTCGTCGTCGTGGCGATGAACGACGCCGTACTGGTCGGCCATCGCGACAACCTGCCCCGCCTCAAGGACGTGGTACAGCGCATGTCGGACGGCAAGCATCGCGCCGCCACCGAGCATACCGTGATCCACCGCCCCTGGGGCAGCTTCCAGGACATCGACCGCGGCGAGCGGTTCCGTGCCAAGCGCCTGACGGTCAATCCCGGCGCCAAGCTCAGCCTGCAGAGCCACAACCGCCGCGCCGAGCATTGGGTCGTCGTCAAGGGCGTGGCCGAAGTGACGCTCGACGGCGAGACCACCACCCTGCACGAAAACGAATCGACTTACATTCCGATCGGCGGCATCCATCGCCTGGCCAATCCCGGCCCCGATCTGCTGGAGGTCGTCGAGGTGCAGACCGGCGACTATGTCGAGGAAGACGACATCGTCCGCTACGAAGACATCTACGCCCGGGTCTGATCGTGCTGTTCGGTGCCCATCACGAATGGGGCAAGCTGCGCGAAGTGGTGATCGGCATTTCGCCGGCCGAAGAATTCGTGGTTTTCCACGAGCCTTCGCAGCGTTGGCTGACGCAAGAGGGTGCCGAGTTCAGCCGCGCCCATGCCGGCCGGCGCCTGATCGATGTCGATCCCGAGCAGGCGAGGCTGATCGAGCGCCAGGCCGATGCGCTGGCCGAACTGGTGGCCCGCCAGGGCATCACCGTCCATCGTCCCGAGCGCCTGAAGGGCGAGGAACGCGTCTTCCTGGCACCCAACGGCGAAGGTGCCCAGCTTTTCCCGCGCGACGGCATGATCGTGGTCGGTCACAACGTCATCGATGCGTCGCTGCGCCTGAAGTGCCGGCAACGCGAGCGTTATGGCCTGCGGCCGATCATCCAGCAGGCGGTCCAGCAGCGGGGCGCCCGCTGGTCGAGCGTGCCGCTGGGCTCGCCCGGCTGCGTCGACGGGCCGTTCCTGGAGGGCGGCGATACGCTGCTCAACGGTCATGAGATCTATGTCGGCATCTCGGGCTGCGCCTCGGATCTCGCCGGTGCTGACTGGCTGCAGGCACTGCTGGGCGACAGCTATCGTGTGATCCCGGTGGCGCTGCGTTCCAACGTGCTGCACCTCGATTGCGCGATGGCGCTGGTCAAGCCCGGCCTGCTGATCTGGTGCCCGCACAAGCTCATCGACGGACTGCCCCAGTCGTTGCGCGGTTGGGACAAGATCGAGGTCTCCGTCGAAGAGGCGACCTTGCTGGCCACCAACTGCCTGGTTCTCGAAGAAGGCCACGTCATCGTCGATGCCGACAATGCCCGCGTCATCGACGAGCTCCGGCAGCGCAAGATCGACGTCATTCCCCTGCCCTTCGACGGCCCGATCGCGACAGGCGGCGGCCTGCGCTGCGCCCATCACCCGCTGCTGCGCGAGAGCGTACTGGCCTGACCGGCGCTATGCGCCGCGCTTGGGCGTGCGATCGAAGACGACCGGCTTGGGCTTGCTGAAGGCTTTCTTGATGTGGACGCCGAGCGAGCGGACCAGCATCGAGACCTGACCGCCGACGAAGCGCAGCAGGATCACTGCGAACTGGCCGGCCGGGATCTCGCCGCCGCGGATGAAATTGTGCCCGGCGCGCAGAAAGGTGGTGGCGCAGATCAGCACCCAGGCCAGGGTGACCAGGAAGAGCAGCAACAGCAGCGGGACCAGCGAGGGCGCCAGGATGCCGGCCAGCACCCCCGCGGTGAGGCCGACCAGCAGTACCGGCTGGTTGAGCGACATGCAGAGATGCAGCAGGGCGGCGCCCTTGGCCGCCAGCGTGATCGTGGGGCTCTTCAGGATCTCGGGGAACATGCGCCAGGAGACGTGGCGGAACCCATCCTGCCAGCGCTGCTGCTGGCGCAGCCACGTCTTGGTATCGGCCGGCAATTCGCCCGGCACGCCGACGCTGGTCACGAACAGGGCGCGCCAGCCTTTGACCCAGCCGCGGTAGGTGAGGTCCAGGTCCTCGGTGACGGTGTCGCCCTTCCAGCCGCCGCCCGCCTCGATGGCCGCGCGCTGCCAGATCCCGCAGGTGCCGTTGAAGGGCAGCGGATGGCCGGCCCAGCAGCGCGTCGCCTGCTCGATGCCGAGATGGGCGTCGAGCGTCACCATCTGCATCTCGGTCAGGGCGTTTTCGTGCGGATTGAGGAAGTCGAAGCGCGCCTGGACGAAGGCCGTCTTCGGCTCGGCGAAGAAGGGGCGCATGCAGGTGCGCAGGAAGTCGCGCGGTGGAATGTAGTCGACGTCGAAGATGGCGAAATAGTCGTACGGCGTCTTCTGCATGGCCTCGTGCAGGGCGCCGCCTTTGTAGCCGCTGCGGTCCGTGCGCTGCAGCGCCACGACGTCGAAACCCTTGGCGCGGAGCTCGGCCGCCACCGCGCACACCATGTCGGCGGTCTCGTCGGTGCTGTCGTCGAGAAGCTGGATGTGCAGCTTGTCGCGCGGCCAGTCGAGCTCGGCGGCCGCCTCGGCGCCGCGACGCACCACCGGACCTTCGTTGAACGACGGGATCTGGACCACGACGTGCGGCAGCTGTGCATCGGCCGGCAGCGGCGTGGCGAGCAACATCTCTTCGCGGGCCAGCCCCCGCTCCTTCAGGCGATGGTGCAGCACCACCATGTAGAGCAGGCTGCCAATGAACGCCGCGAGCAGCACGCAGCACACCGCGAATATCGCAGCGAGCAGTAGAGCCAGGGTCGCGACGAGGGCGGACATCGGTCGGTCAGGTGCCCTTCTTCGGCGTGCGCTTGAATTCGGTCTTCTTGCCGAAGCCCGCGCCGACGATCGATGCGGTGTTGACGAAGGCAAGATACACGATCACCGCCGGCACGCTCGCCGCGGTGATCAGGTAGCGCAGCACGTCACCGCGCTGCAGCCGGCGATAGGCGCCCCATGTCATGCCGATCAGCACGACCAGCATGGCGATCAGCCACAGCCACAGGCCGAAGCGGAAAAGCCCCAGCAGCTTGCCATGGCCCAGGATCGACAGGACCAGCCCGACGATACCGACAGCCAGCAACGGGAAGATGAGCTGCTGGCCGAGCGCCACCGTCGTCGTGAACTTCGCTTCCGGCGACCAGTCGGCATTCCAGACCGGCCCGAGCAGCTTGCGCGCCACCTGGACGAATCCCTTGGACCAGCGACTCTGCTGGACGCCGAACTCGTCGACCCGTTGCGGCAGTTCGCCCACGACATGCGGCTCCATCAGAAACACGCCGGTCCAGCCGCCGAGATAGGTCCGCAGCACCAGGTCAAGATCCTCCGACAGCGTGTCGTGCGACCAGCCGCCCGCGTCCTCGACCGCCGCCCGGCGCCAGATACCGCCGGTGCCGTTGAACTGGAAAGGCACGCCGCGACGGGCACGGACATCCTGCTCGACGGCGAAATGCGCGTCCTGCATCAGCCGCTGCGCCCGGGTCAGCCAGTTGGCGTCGCCGTTGCCCCATTCGATCCGGGTCTGCACGAAGGCCGCCTGCGGATTGGCCAGCATGGCGGCCATCGTCCGCCGCAACCAGTCCGGTGCAGGCACGAAGTCGGCGTCGAACACTGCAACGTAGGGCGCGTCGTCGAGTGCCAGCCCCGCCGCCAGCGCCCCGGCCTTGAAGCCGCTGCGGTTCTCGCGGCGGACATGATGGACCTCGACTCCCTGCTGGCGCAGACGGGCCACGGCATGGACGGCAATATCCGACGTGATGTCGGTACTGTCGTCGAGGAGCTGGACCACCAGCCTGTCGTGCGGCCAATCCAGCGCGCCGGCAGCGGCCACGGCACGCTCGACCACCAGCGGCTCGTTGTAGACGGGAATCTGGACCAGCACGCGCGGCAGGTCGGCAGGCAGGGCAGGCTCCGGCGCATCGTCTGCCGGAAGCTCGAACAGCCAGTAGATGAGATAGAGGAAGTAGCCCGCGATCGCGAATTGCGCGAGGAGGCAGAGAAAGACGATCAGATCGACGAGGAAGAGCAGCATCGGAGGCTGCCCGTCAGTGGTAGTGGATCGGCACTTCGAAGCACCGCCCATCCTCGATATGCAGGCGGCGCGAGGCGACGTCGAAGATGCGCTCGTCGTGCGTCGACAGCACCACCGCGCACTTTGCACGCATCGCCAGATCCTTGAGCTGATCGACGACGATACGGCCGGACACGCGATCCAGCGCCGAGGTCGGCTCGTCGGCGATGATGAGATCGGGCAGGCCGATCATCACGCGGGCGATGGCGACGCGCTGCTGCTGGCCGCCCGACAACTCGTCGGGCCACGCCTCCGCCTTGTCGGCAAGGCCCAGCAGGCCGAGCAGATGGCGGGCACGCTTCTCGTCCCAGGCCGGATCGGAAAGCGGCGTCGTCGAGACACCGGCGATCACGTTCTGCAGGGCCGTCAGCGACGACAGGAGATTGCGCTTCTGGAACAGGAAGCGGACGCGATTGCGCAGCGCGTCGAGGTCCGGTCCACCCAGGCCGACGATATCGGTCCCGAGCAACCGCAACTTCCCTTCCGACGGCTTGCGCATGGTGCCGAGGATCGTGAGCAGCGTCGTCTTTCCCGACCCTGACGGACCGGTAACGATCAGGAGCTCGCCTTCGCGCACCTGCATGTTGATGTCGAACAGGACGTCGGCCCGCTGCGGACCCTCGCCATAGTGATGATGGATATCGACCGCCTCGACGACCGGCGGCCCGAAACCGTGGGAATCGGTCGTCATGGCTATTCGAACAGCATGATGGGGTCGACCTTCCACAGGCGGCGGATGGCGAACAGGCTGGAAACGATGGTCATGATCAGGCAGGCAACCAGTGCCACCACCATTTCGCGCAGTCCCATGCTCATGCCGAGATGCATCGCCGCTTCCGTCACCCCGTAGACCAGGCGTCCGAGGGTGAAGGCCACCAGGAAAGCCGGCGTGATGATGGCAGCGCCGATCTGCCCGATCATGAACAGGAAGAACCACCAGTCGTAACCGAGGCTCTTCAGGATCGCGTATTCCGGCAGGTAGAAGCGGATGATCTGGTACTGGGCGTAGTAGATGAACACCATGCCGATCATCACACCCATGATGAAGCCGAGATCGGTGATGTAGCCGACCGGCGTCTCGCGCGACCAGTAGCTCCGCTCGCGCTTCTCGAAGTCGCGCAGCGTAATCACCTCGCCGCGCCCGCCGAGCGATTTATTGATCTCCTCACGGACTGCGGTGACGTCGGCTCCCGGGGCGAGCTTGATGGCGATGAAGGCCGGTCGCTCCGACCACCAGGCGCCGAACACCTCGGCCATCGTATCCTCGGACATGAGGATCGCGCCGTCGTTCAGGACGTTGGGGCCCAGCGCGAAGTTGCCGACGATGAAAAGCTGGCGCAGCAGGCCGCGATTGTCCGGCGGCCCGAGCACCTGGAACTCGGGCTTTCCGGGCCCCACCGAATCGGCGATATCGCCGAAATACGGCCGGGAGTCGCGATCGTAGAGGATGCGCCGCGCTTCCCTCAATCGATAGAGATTCTCCCGCAGGCCGGGCACGTCGACGGCTGGCCGTTCGACGTCGATGGCGTACCAGGCAATGCGCCGCGGCGTCTGCATGCCGGCATGGGCCATCGACATCACGCCGAACCAGAAGGGCATGATCTGGGAAACCGACGGATTGGCCGACACGACGTCGGTCATCGCGACCGGCACCTCGCCATGGAGCTGCAGCGACTTGAAGCCGTAGGGCACCAGGACGAGATCACCCACCACCGAACGATGGAGGCGGATCGCCGAATCGTAGACGGCCCGCTCGATGCCGAGCTGGGCGAAGATGACCAGCAGGCTCGCCGTGACGCCGGCGAGCGACAGCAAGGTGCTGGTGCGCTGGCGCTTCAGCTGCTGGGCGCCGAGCGGCATAGCCGTCGCCGTCCGCGCAGCCGCGCGCATGCGGGCCAGCGACAATAGCGGCCGCCATTGGAACCACTGCCGTCGTTGCGGCGACGGAATGGCAGGTACCGTTACGGCCATTAGAGGAAGGTGACGCGCGTCTCGCGCCCCAGCACCTGCGGCATGCTGGACGGATCGTCGAGCTGGATTTCGACCTGAACGACGCGGGCGTCGGTCGACGAGCCGCCGTCGGGCTCGATACGCTGCATGCGCTTCACCGTCGGCGCGACGCGCGAGATCGTCCCCTTGTAGACCGTCGGGCTGCCGCGGAACGTGACCTCGACCTTGCCGCCCGGCTGCACGCGGCCGATCTGCAATTCGTCGACGTCGGCCAGCACGCGGAGCTGCGACAGGTCGACGATCTTGGCGATGCCGCTCGGCGACACACGCTCGCCCTGCCGGGTGTAGATCTGGATCACGACGCCGGCGAGCGGCGAGCGGACTTGCGCCAGCGCCCGTGTATTGCGCGCGCTCGAGAGCTTGGCCTCGGTGATGGCGATCTCGGTGTCGATCTGGGCGATGTCGCTCTGCAGGGTTTCCTTCTGGACACGCAGCTTGGTCTGCTCGCGTTCCAGGTTCTGCTGCGAGATCGAGAGTTCGAGCTGCTTCTGATCCGGCGGCTTGCCGGAGCGCTGCATCTCGAGGCTCTTGAGCTTCAGCTCCTCGGCCGTGGACTTCACCACGACTTCCTGCATGGCGATCTCGGCCGTACGGTAGCCGCTCACCATGGCCTCGCGCTGCTGCTTGATCTTGGCGAGTTCAGCCTCGGTGGTGCGGACCGTGATATCGGCCTTGGGATAGTTCGAAAGGACGGCGATCACCTCGTCCTTCTTCACTTTCTGGCCGTCGGCGATCTTGAGCTCGATCAGCACGCCGCCACCCTGCGGGTCGCCGGCAATGACCGCTGTGCCGGACGGCGCGTCGGTATAGCCACGCGAAATAAGCGGGGCCTGGCGAGCAACATCCTGGGCGCTGCTGGTCTGCCGGCTGGGCGTCATCCATAGGGCGACGGCACCAACGGCGACCAGCACCACCAGTCCACCCGCACCCCATGTGAATTTTCTTGCCTTCGCCATACGGAATTATACCAAAAAACGGCTGGGATTTCTTCCCTGATCAGAACGACGTCGCCGGGATAACCGTGCCTCTCGCGACACCCACAATCGAGAACGTGCGATAGATCGATGTCAGGATTTTGTCGTACTCGTAGAGAGGTGCGTTCGTGACGTAGATCACATCGCGCGGCTGAACCGGGAACTGTTGCGCGATGAAAATAGAGACTGGCTGGTAGAGGTCCAGTCGAAAAACGCGAGCCCGGGATGTGGGATCCTTCTGCAAATCCCCCATTCTGAACACATAAACGCCCGTTTTGTTTGCTCGCTGATCGGCCAGTCCTCCGACCGCGCCGAGCGCTTCGAGCAGGCTGAGGTTCTGCTTCGACATCTCGACATTGCCGGATTTCATTACCGCGCCCAGCACAGTGTAGACGCGCGAATTGGGACGAACGACGATCTCGTCGCCCTTCTGCAAAGCTATGTCACGGCCGGAGAGCAGATCGTAATACTGCGTCTGCAGGATCACCCGGCCCTGGCGACGCACGACGACCTCGACCTGATTGGACGGGCTGGCCGACGCGCCGGGCTGCGAGCCGCCGCCCACGACACCGCCGGCACGGGCAATCGCTTCGCTGGCCGTGCGCACGCCGTCGAGCAACGAGATGCGTCCCGGCTGCTTGACGTCGCCGGACACGCTCACCGTATGCGTGCGGTCGGCGACGAACTCGACGATCACTTGCGGATCCTGCGCCTTGCCCGACGCCCTGACCTGTTCGGTGATCTTCTGCTCGATCTGTCCGAGGTCCATGCCGGCGACACGAACGGTTCCGACGAAGGGCACGGCGATCGTGCCGTCGTCCGTCACTCTCTGGACGCCGAAGTCGGCTCCCGGCCGCTGGATCGTCGGGAAGATGCTGCCCTCGTAGGGCTCGAAAATGCGCACCTTGATGACGTCGCCCGGCGCGACGGAAATGCGGCCGCCGGACGAGAGATTGCTGGTGGTCGACGGAACGTCGACAGGCGCCGGCTGGCTATAGCTCGCGATCGTGGTCGGTGTGAGGTCGACGACGTCGAACGGCAGCGCCTCCGTGCTCGTGGCCCCGGCGCCCCCCATCCAGGGACCGTCGCCCGGGATCGCCGTGCAACCTGCGAGACCGATGCCCAAGCCGAGGACAATGGCGATAGGGCGCATACCGGCGCGCAACCAACTCCGAACTGTCAAATCCCTGTCTCCGTTCAGAACGGTCGCTGCGTTATTCGCCAGCGCCACGTCCCACAGCGTGGTCCTGCCTCAGCAGGCGCAGTAATTAACCCGCGGCGCCACGCCGGTGCAAGCGTTCCGCAGGATCACCCACAACCCCTTGTGTGAGCCGGCGGGTCGCATCCATAACATCGGGCGCAACGTCGAACAGCTCCGAGAAGCCGCTCACGAGCAGGCAATCCGCGGCCGGCCCTGAAAAACGACACAGAACGACCTTCGCGCCGACGTCGGTAGCGCGGTGGAACACCGTTGCAAGAGTCCGCACTCCTGCTGCGCTCATATACGAGACGTCACTGCCATCAATGATCAGCCGCCCGTTGGGCCGAAGCTCCCGCAGGATCGAGGCTTCGACGGATCCGGCGGTTGCCGAGTCCACGTGCGTCGGCAGCATGACGGTGGAAATGGATTTGCCCGTGGTTGCGTTGTTCATGCCGATGTCCTCGATGCATTTCTACCGCGGCTGCGCCACTCTCCGCCAAGATCGGTGCCCCGCCAGGGGATGCGCCGGCCGGTCAACGCCGATAGGGCGAGAACCGGCGCCAGCATCTCGCGAACGAGGGCCGCCGCCGCAGCCGGCCAGCCGAATGCCAAGCCCCTGCCTGCCATGAACCATTTCTCGCCGGCGAGCCAGGCGACCAAATGTGCGACCAGCGCGAGCCCGATCAGGCTCCCCCCTGCCCCTGCCAGCGCCAGCGTCGCGGCGCCTGCGGCCCCGGTGGCGACCGCGCCGATGGCCGGCTCCCACAACACCAGCGGCCATACCGGCAACCGAAGCCGCGTACGCGCCCAGCGGACCTGCCGCCGCCACACCGCCGGCCACGGACGGGCCCCCAGCGGCAGACGCACCATGACGTCCCCCAGCCGTGCCGCCAGCCCAAGCTCCCGCACCGAACGGACGACCGAGTAGTCGTCGGCTATCCAGCGGTTGAAGCCGCGCCAGTTACCGATGCGCTGCAGCGTGTCGTTCGCCAACAAGGTGACGCCGCCGGAGGCCACGGCGATGCCCAGACGGTCGGCGGCCAACAGGAAGCGCGCCTGATGTCCATCGATGTAGGCACGCTCGACTTCCGCCGCGAAGTTCTGCGGTGCTTCCGCCGCCTTCAGGGCCAGGACCAGTCCGACCTTGTCCGACAGCGGCGCCGCCGCGCGGCAGAGCTCGTCCGGTTTCATCAGGATGCCGGCGTCGCATAGCGCCACCACGGTGCGACTCGCGGCCTCCAGCCCCTTGCGGACGTTGTTCATCTTGGGATTGAAGGTGTCGTCGCTGCCGACCAGGATCGGCGCCCCGGGCCAGAGCGCCCGCGTCGGGGCCACGGCGCCATCGTCGGCGCTTGCGACGCAGATCAGGATCTCCGCGCCGGCATCGGTCAGCGCCTTCAACGAGCGCACATAGGCCGGCGAAGCATCCTGGGCCCCTGCCATCGGGGCAACGATACTGAAGTCGGCAGGCTTGTGACGGGACGCCGCGGCCGACCTAGGCGTCCGTGCCAATGCCGCACTGGCCCAGTGCACGGCCGTCCCGACCGTCCACCAGCCCAACCCGAGCCACACCAGGGCGCCCGGCTCCATGGTGCATCACTCGCCCGCGGCCACGCGAGCGGTGTCGGCTTTGTCGGTGTCAGTCTTGGCGGTGTCTGTCTTGCCTGCCGTGAACCGGTTGACGTCGTCCTTCTCGACCAGGAGCGCCCGGTGGTAGTTGCGGATCACGTCGTTGGGATCGCCCTGCTCGCGGATTCGCCCTTCCTCGATCCAGATCGCGCGGGTGCACAGGCGGCGCACCTCAGCCATCGAATGCGAGACGAACAGCAAGGTGCCGGTCTTGCGGAAATTGTCGATCCAGTCGAGGCACTTGCGCTGGAAGGCGGCATCGCCGACCGACAACGCCTCGTCGACCACCAGGATCTCGGCTTCGACATGGGCGCAGATCGAGAAGGCAAGACGCGTGCGCATGCCCATCGAGTAGTGCTTGACCGGCTGGTCCATGTAGTCGCCGATGCCGGCGAACTCGGCGATCGAATCGAACTTGCGCAGCACTTCGGCGCGCTTCAGCCCGAGCACCGCACCGCCGATCATCACGTTCTCGCGCCCCGACAGCTCCATGTCGAAGGTCGAGCCCAGCGCCAGCACCGGCGCGATACGGCCGCTGACGCGCAGCTCGCCGTGGCTCGGCAGGGTCATGCCGCAGATCACCTGCAGCAGGGTGGACTTGCCGCAGCCGTTGCGGCCCAGGATGCCGATGCTCTCGCCGCGCCGTACCTCGAGGCTGATGTCGCGCAGCACCCAGAACGGCTTGAAGTACGACTTCCACCAGCCGAGCAGGACCTGTTTCAGCCAGTCGTTGCGATGGGCGTAGAGTTGGAAGGCCTTGCCGAGGTGTTTCGCCTCGACGACGACCTCAGAGGACGTCGACGATGACATTCCGATACCTGTCGAAGAACCAGTAGCCGAAATAGAAGCTGAACAGCGAAATAAACAATGTCCAGCCGTAGAGGATCATGTTGGGCAATCTGCCCCCCAGCACCAAGTCGCGCAGAATTTCGACAAAGCAAACCAGCGCATTGCCATACATCCAAAAATCGTAGGGCGCCGGCACCATCGACGGCAGATAGAAAATCGGCGTCGCAAACATGAAAAGAGGCACGATCGTGATCATCAGATAGCCGGCATCCCGCGTGAATGCTCCGAGAGCCGCCAGGAACCATGACATGCCGATCAAGAACGCGATAAACGGGATGAAAATGAACGGCAGCAACAGCACCGTCACGGGCAGCTCGCCAATCACCGCCAATTGGAACAGCAGCATCACCCCCAAGGAGATCAGCGTATAGGCCGTGGCGCGCAGCGTCGAGATCACCGCCAGCATGTCGCTGGGAAAGATCGTCTGCTTGATGAAATGGGTGTACTCGTGCAGCAGCATCGGTGCACGAAATGCCATCTCTGAGAAGAAATTGAAGATGATGAGGCCGCCGAAGATGAATAGGGCGTAACCGGCCTGGCTCTTGGCCAGATTTTCGGGCAGCGGCAGAGTCAGGGCCGTGCTGAACACCAAGGAATAGACGGCGATCATCAGCAGGGGGGCAATGATCGCCCAGATCCATCCGGCGATCGACCCCTTGAAGCGCTCGCGAACCTCGCGCCGCAGGATGGCGGCGATCAGGTCGCGATGCTGCCACATCTGAGCGAACGGCTTCGCCAGGAAGCTCGTGAAGCGCTCGATCGGACCGAGATTCTCGACCACGATCTGCTTGCCGTTGACGACTTTCACCGACGGCATGAGCCGCGCTTCTCCTTCTTGGGTCCAGTGGTGAGCCCGGTAGGGATCGAACCTACGACCACCTGATTAAAAGTCAGATGCTCTACCGCTGAGCTACGGGCTCGTCCCGGTTCCGCGCCGCGGGCCATGGTCCCGCGCGGCGCCCGTATAAGGTGTGCGGCCGTTCCGGTCAACGCAGCCCATGGGGTAACAAAGCCGTACATTCCGCAAAATGCTGTTTTTCCGCCCCCGGAATGCGCCGTTTCGCCGGCACCGCCCCGACTTTCGTCGGCCCGATGCGGCCTTGCCGACGCCACCGGCAGGTTCAGTGCCGGCCGAACTTCTGCTTCAGGCGCTCGAAGACGCGCTTGGAGACGAACTGCGACGTGTCGCCGCCCAACCGGGCGATGTCCTTCACCAGCGATGAGGCGATGAATTGATGCCGGTCGGAGGCCATCAGGAAGATGGTCTCGATCGCTGGCTCCATGCGGGCATTCATGTTGGCCATCTGGATCTCGTACTCGAAATCCGAGACGGCACGCAGCCCGCGGATGATCACCGACGCCTGGACCTGGAGCGCGAAGTGGATCAGCAGTCCCTCGAACGGCACCACCTCGATGCGCTCGCGGTCGGCCTGCGGAAAGTCCGAGATGTCGTCCTTGATGATCTCGATGCGCTCTTCGAGCGAGAACAGAGGTCCCTTGCCGATGTTGATCGCCGGCCCGATCACCAGCTTGTCGACGAGTCGCAGCGAACGGCGCACGACTTCCATGTGCCCACTGGTGATGGGATCGAACGTGCCCGGATAGACCCCGGTGCGTTCCACGGCCATATGTTCCCCCCGCTCCGCAACGATTCGTTCGCTGACTGCGACGGCGAAGTCTTAGCGACACGTCCGATCCTTATCCACCGTTTGTTTCGGAACTGGAGGGGTCGATGGTATCGGCTTCGGAATTGGAATCGTCGTCGTGATTGCCGTTTCCGTTGTCGCCTTCCTCTTCGCCGATGCGCACTGCAGAAACGACGCGCTCGCCCTCGCTGACATTGACGATGCGAACACCTCGCGTGCCGCGGCCAGCAATGCGAATGCCGTCGACCGGGCAGCGGATCAACGTGCCACCGTCGGTGACGAGCATAATCTGGTCAGTGCCAAGAACAGGGAAGGCCGCGACGACCTCGCCGCCCTTGCCGAGATTCATCAACTCCACACCCTTGCCGCCGCGGCCCGTCACTCGATACTCGTAGGCCGACGTGCGCTTGCCGAAGCCCGACGATGCCACGGTCAGCACGAATTCTTCCTTGGCCTGCAGCTCGGCGAAGCGCTCTGCCGTCAGCGCCGGCGCCGGCGCGGCGGTCTCGTCGGCCGTCGCGGCAACCTCCTCCTCGGCGGACTCGGCAGCCGTCTCGGCGGCGTTCTCCGCCTGCCGCAGGGCGCGCGACTGGCGCAGATAGGCGTCGCGGTCCTCCGTCGAGATACCCTTGCCGCCGTCGACCAGGGACATCGAGATCACCTCGTCGCCCTCGGCCAGGGCGATGCCCCGCACGCCCGTCGAGGCACGGCTCTGGAAGACGCGCACCGTCGACACCGGGAAGCGCATGGCGCGCCCCTGGCGCGTCGCCAGCAGCACGTCCTGCTCTTCGGCACAGACGTCCACGCCGATCAGGCGGTCGCCGGCATCGTCGCCGTCGAATTTCATGGCGATCTTGCCGCTTTGATTGACACTGACAAAATCACTCAGCTCGTTGCGCCGCACGCCACCGCGCGCCGTGGCGAACATGACATGCAGAGTTGCCCAGCTCGCCTCGTCCTCCGGCAGGGGCATCACGGCGCTGATCGTCTCCCCTTCGGCGAGCGGCAGCAGGTTCACGAACGCCTTGCCGCGCGCCTGCGGAGCCCCCAGCGGCAACCGCCAGACCTTGAGCTTGTAGACGATGCCGCGGCTCGAAAAGAAAAGGACCGGCGTATGCGTATTGGCGACGAACAGACTGGAGACGAAATCGTCGTCGCGCGTCGCCATGCCCGAACGGCCCTTGCCGCCCCGGCGCTGCGCCCGATAGGCGGAGACCGGGACGCGCTTGACGTAGCCGCCATGCGTCACCGTCACGACCATGTCCTCGCGCTGGATCAGGTCCTCGATGTCGTGCTCGAACTCGTTGTCGAGGATTTCCGTTCGGCGCGGCGTCGCGAACTGCTCCTTGATGACCAGCAGCTCGCTGCGCATCAGCGCGAAGAGCTTGTCGCGATCGCCCAGCAATTCGAGGTACCCCTCGATCAGCTTGGCCACCTCGGTCAGCTCCTCGGCGATCTTGTCGCGTTCAAGACCGGTCAACCGCTGCAGGCGCAGCTCGAGGATCGCGCGGGCCTGCGCCTCCGAGAGGCGGTAGGTCCCCTCCGACGAGACCTCGCGGCCGGGCTCGGCGATGAGCTCGATCAGCGGCGCCACGTCGACTGCCGGCCAGTCCTTGGCCATCAGGCGTTCGCGCGCCACCACCGGATCGGGGGAGCGGCGGATCATCTCGATCACTTCGTCGATGTTGGCGACGGCGATGGCGAGACCGACCAGCACGTGGGCGCGGTCGCGGGCGTGGTTGAGCTCGTAGCGGGTGCGCCGCGTGATGACCTCGGCGCGGAAGCGGATGAACGCCTCCAGCAACTCCTTGAGGCTCATCAGCCTGGGGCGGCCGCCATCCAGCGCCAGGGCATTGACGCCGAACGTCGTCTGCAACGGCGTGTAACGGTAGAGTTGGTTCAGCACGACATCGGCCATCGCGTCGCGCTTCAGCTCGATCACCAGCCGCACGCCGTCCTTGTCGCTCTCGTCGCGGATTTCCGAGACGCCCTCGACTCTCTTGTCGCGCACCACTTCGGCGATGCGCTCGTGCAGGCGGGCCTTGTTCTCCTGGTAGGGGATCTCGGTGACGACGATCATCTCGCGTCCGCCGCGCCCCTCCTCGATCTTGGTGCGTGCCCGCATGGTCAGTGAGCCGCGGCCGAGCTCGTAGGCGGCACGGATACCGTTGCGCCCCAGGATCGTAGCCCCGGTCGGGAAGTCGGGACCGGGCACATACTCCATCACCTGCTGCACGGTGAGGGCCGGATTGTCGATCAGCGCACAGCAGGCGTCGATCAGCTCGCCGAGATTGTGTGGCGGGATGTTGGTCGCCATGCCGACGGCAATGCCGCCGGCGCCGTTGGCCAGCAGATTGGGGAACGCCGCCGGCAGGACGGTCGGTTCCTGCTCGCGCTCGTCGTAATTCGGCTGGAACTCGACGGTGTCCTTGTCGATATCGGCGAGCAGCGACTCCGCCGCACTGGCCATGCGCGCTTCGGTGTAACGCATGGCCGCCGGCGGATCGCCGTCCATCGATCCGAAGTTGCCCTGTCCGGAGATCAGCGGCAGGCGCATCGAGAAGTGCTGCGCCATGCGCACCATGGCGTCGTAGATCGCCGAGTCGCCGTGCGGATGGTATTTACCCATCACGTCGCCGACAACGCGGGCGGACTTACGGAAGGGCCGGGTCGAGTCGTACCCGCCTTCCTTCATGGCGTAGAGGATGCGGCGCTGCACCGGCTTCAGGCCGTCGCGCGCGTCGGGGAGCGCACGCGAAACGATCACGCTCATGGCGTAATCGAGGTAGGAGCGGCGCATCTCCTCTTCGATCGTGATGGGCGCGATATCGTTCGAGGGAGGCTGTGGCGGGGGCGCGTCGGAGGGCGGCGGCGCCGGCGGCAGAGTCGTATCGTCGCTCACGAAAAACCTGGTTTTTATCTCTATTGGTGGCTCTTCCGGACACTCCGGAGGGGCGATTTCGCACACTAGCAAAACGGCCCCGGAACACCAACTAAAATCGCTCTGGGAGGCACCCTTTAACTGATTGATTTTATTGCCTAAATTCTGCCCGCAAACACTCCCCGGAAAGGCCCCCTCTTGAGCTCGAAAACACCCCCTCCCCGGCCCTCCGTCGCGGTCTTCGATTTCGGCGGCGTCCTGATCGATTGGAACCCCCGCCATCTCTATCGGAGCCTGATTCCAGATGCTGCCGAGATGGAGGATTTCCTGGCCCAGGTGACCACCCGCGCCTGGCATGAACCGCAGGACCATGGCGGCGACCCGGCCGCTGCCACCCGCGCCCTCCAGGCCCTCCATCCCGGCAAGGAAGAGCTGATCGCCGCCTTCTACGGCCGCTTCGACGAAATGTGCGCCCATGCCTTCGCACCCATGGCCGACCTCGTCGAGCGCCTGCATGAAGGCGGCACGTCGCTCTACCTGCTGTCGAACGCGCCGAACCTGCTCGATCCCTGGCTACGCGGACCGGCCCAGACCCGCCACCCCTTTCTCGGCCGTTTCCAGAATTACGTGGTCTCGGGCCTTGTCGGCGTCTCCAAGCCCGACGCCGCCATCTATCAGTTGGTGTGCCGCACCGGCGGCTTCCGGCCCGAGGAGGCGGTGTTCGTCGACGACGTCCTGGCGAACGTCGAGGGCGCCCGCGCGATCGGCATGAGCGCCGTCCATCATCGGTCGGCCGATGGCACCATCGCCGAGTTGCGGACGCTGGGACTGCCCGCATGACGGCGCCGGCGTGAAAATTCCGGCGGCCCTCGCCGAGCTGCCGCGGCCGCTCTATTTCTTCGATGGCCACTGCGTGCTCTGCAGCCGCTTCGTGGCGTTTTGCCTGAAGCGCGATCCCCGCGGACGGCTCAAGTTCGCCAGCGCTCAGTCGGCCACCGGGACCCGGGTCGTCACGGCCCTCGGCCTTCCCGAAGACACGCTCGATCGCACCATCCTGCTGCTCGACGGCGATGACGTCCTGGCACGCTCGGCCGCCGTGCTGCGCGCGCTGCGCTACGTCGAGGGTCCGGCGCGCCTGCTGCAGCCGCTGGCCCTGGTGCCCGCTTTCTTTCGCGATCCCTTGTACGATCTGATCGCCCGCAACCGCATCCGCTGGTTCGGCCGCCGCGACACCTGCCTGGTACCGTCGCCGGACACAAGAAGCCGCTTCATCGATCTGTGAGAAAGCCGCTGTAGCGCACCAGCCGGCCGACCATCGGCAAGCCGATCGAGACGTCGAACTGGAAGCGGCCGTGGACCTCACTGCCATGGCCATCGCTCTCGTGCGCCGCGATGATCGGCCAGACTGCCTTCGGCAGCGGCAGCCCCATCAGGCGCATGCCCGATATCGCCAGATGCAAGCAGCTCTCCGCGTCGACCGTGACGGCGAGATCGAAGGCGAATGGCCCGAACTGCTCGACAAGCCACCCCGACGGCCGCCGCGCACCTATATATTGCAGGGACCGCATCGTCCGCCCGCCTACTCTCCGCAGCCAGGTTTCGCGTCCGTCGTGGGTGAGGAACTCGACGGCGATGGGAACGTCGACGCCCGCCGGCGGCAGCGAGAAGAGCCCGGCGATCAGGCGTCCGACGCGTGTTGCCGGGCCCACGACGGAGCATCGGCCTGCCCAGCGCAGACACCCGCCGCCGTGCAGTTTCTGGCCCGCCGGACCGAGGCGGCCATAGTCGGCCCCCAGCACGCGCCGATAGAGCGAGGGCCGGTAGCCCTGCCCCGTCTCGCCCCATCCGGCGGCAATCCGCAGGTTGGCCCGCTGCCATTCCGCTTCGATCTCGCCCAGGGACAGCAGATCGAGACAGGCCATCGCACCGCGTTGTGCGAGATCGCCGCGCGCCAGCTTGCGCACCAGAGCCGCCGCCGGCATCGCCGGCACGAAAGGACCGTCTCCGCCTTCCGCCAGCAAAGACCACACACGCCGCCCGTCGGGCTCTTTGCCTTCGAGGTCGATCCGCAGGCCACCTCGGTCCGTTCCAAACGGCCGCAGGCGATCGGCCAGCCAGCCGAGCGGCCCTGCTGCCGGCGCGAGTGTTGCCGGAAGGCCGACGCGCACGGGCCAGGCGAGCAGCCACAGCCCCAGATGCAGTATCGAGAGTTCGAGACCGGCGCCGGCATAGGTGTCCCGGACCCCATAGCGCCGCGCGAACAGGACAGGTTCCGGCAGGTCGCAGGCGGCCGCCCATCGCCGTCCCAACCCGGGCACCGCAACACGCCTCAGGGCTCCCCAGCCACGTCGTCCCGGCTGATGCGGGATGGGCTTGCCCGCGCCGGATAGGATGGCCTCGACCAGCGCCCGGCCTCGGGGCGCATCGTTGCCGGGAACGATCGCGAAGGACACCCGATCGATACCTCTGCCGTCGCGCAGCGCCTCCGCGACGACGGCGCCTGTGAGGGCGGGGACTGTGCTGGCGCCGGCGGCGACCAGGACGCCGGCCGTGCGTGCCGAGGAGTCGAGCCGATCGATGCCGCAGACATAGGCGCGATCGTCCGCGAGATCGAGATAGTGGACGCGGTGCCGGACGCAGGTCTCGGCGACAGCGTAGTCCTGCCCCTGGAACGGCCCGGCGACGTGAATCAGCGCGTCGAACCGACCGGATGCCAGCTCACGATCGAGATCGCGGCGCCAATCCAGGACCAGCCCCGCAGCACCCAGCTCTCGGGCAAGCGCTTCGACTTTGGCCCGGTCACGCGCGGCAACCGTGATCGCGATTGCCGGATCGCCGGCCAGCAGCCGGCAAAGCCGGCTGCCGAAGACTCCCGTCCCACCCAGGACGAGAACCCGGAAGGGATCGGGAGGGGCCGAGATCAGAACGGAATGTCGTCGTCGAGATCGGCCTTGCCGCCGCGCGATGCCGGTCGGCCGCCACCGCCGCCGCCGCCACCGCCGGACGACATGCCACCACCGCCGCCGCCGAAGTCTTCGTCCATGCCGCCACCGCCACCGGGACCACCGCCCTCACCGCCGTTACGGCCATCGAGCATGGTGAGCGCACCGCCGAAGCGCGGGATCACGACCTCGGTCGTGTAACGCTCCTGGCCGCTCTGGTCGGTCCACTTGCGCGTGGCGAGCTGGCCTTCGACGTAGACCTTCGATCCCTTGCGTACGAATTTTTGCGCGACCTCAGCGAGCTTCTCGTTGAAGATCACGACGCGGTGCCATTCGGTCCGCTCCTTGCGCTCGCCGCTCTGGCGATCGCGCCACGTATCCGACGTGGCCACCGACATGTTCACCATGGAACGGCCATCCTGCATGGACCTCACTTCGGGGTCGCGGCCGAGATTGCCGACCAGGATGACTTTGTTGACGCTGCCCGCCATGGGGGCCTCCTTCGCTTTCCCGGTGCCGCGGAGCGCAGCACCTACCGCACGGCGGCCAACCTAGCCTCGCCGGCCTGTGGGCAGCCACTTATTTTGGGTTGCATTCGGCACCCCTCGAAAGGGGCGCGCCAACTGCCATCTGTCGACCGGGGTGAGCCCACCTCATGGCACCCCTCCGACAATTCATTGGTTCGTGCAGCAAGCCCTCCCTAGTCTCGCCGCAACATGAGCAAATCTTTCCACGTCCCGCAGATCTCGACCGGTCAGGCCTACGCCATGCTGGGCGGTGCGGCGCTGATGATGACCATTGCCATGGGCATCCGGCAGAACCTCGGCCTCTTCCAGGCCCCCGCCTCCAAGGAACTGGGCATTGCGATTTCGGACTTTGCGCTGGCGGTCTCCGTGCAGCAGGTCGCCTGGGGGCTGAGCCAGCCGATCGCCGGCGTCTTCGCCGACAAGTACGGCACCCGCTGGGTCGCGGTGGTGGGCAGCATCATGTACGCCGTGGGGATCTGGCTCACCGCCACGGCGCAGTCGGCCTTGCCGATCGTCGTGGGCGCCGGCGTGTTGATCGGCATTGCGCTGGCCTGCACGACGTCCGGCATCACCGCCAACATCGCGGCCCGTGTCGTCGAGCCGGGACGGCGCACCCTCGCCTTCGGCATCGTATCGGCGGCGGGCTCGGTGGGCACCATGGTGACCGCTCCAATCGCCGCCTATCTCCTGAACGCCGACGGCTGGCGCACCGCCGCCTGGTCGTTCGTGATCATTGCGCTGGCCATGCTGCCGGCCGCCTGGATCGGCAGCCGCGCCGACAGGCTGCCGAACACGCTGTCGACCGACCGTGACCTCACGCTCTGGGGGGCACTCGGAGAAGCGCGGCGCCACACCGGCTATGTCGTGATGGCGATCGCCTTCTTCGTTTGCGGGCTGCAGCTCGTCTTCCTGACGACTCATCTGCCGACCTATCTCGCCCAGTGCGGCATGGATGCCAGTTACAGCGCCGTGGCACTGATGTTGATCGGCGGTTTCAACATCCTGAGCTCCTGGCTCTTCGGCTGGCTGGGCGACAAATACCCCAAGCGCCTGCTCCTCGGCGCGATCTACCTCCTGCGCTCGGTGGCCCTTTTTCTTTTCTTCATATTCCCGCCGACGCCGCTCTCGGTCGTGCTGTTCGGCGCGGCCATGGGGACGCTCTGGCTGGGGGTTATCCCGCTGGTCAACGGGCTCGTGGTGCAGATCTTCGGCCTGCGCTTCCTGTCGACCCTGACCGGCATCGCCTTCCTCAGCCACCAGGCCGGCTCCTTCCTCGGGGCCTGGGGCGGCGGCTATCTCTTTGATCTGATGGGCTCCTACGATCTTGCCTGGAAGATCGGCGTCCTGATCGGCCTGCTCGCGGGCACCCTGCAACTGCTGATGAACGACCGGCCGACCGATCGGGTGCTTGCAGCGCAAGCAGCGGCGGCGTGATATCAGCCATGCACCGGGACTGGCGGAGCTGGGGGTGAATCGCCATATGCGATGATCCCGCGCTTCGCCTATTCTCCCGGTCCACATGGCAAAGTCACGTTTACCCGCCGCCGCCGAGCCGCACCGTTTCATCTCGATCCGCGGTGCGCGCGAGCACAATCTCAAGAACGTCGACCTCGACCTGCCGCGCGACCGGCTGGTGGTGATCACCGGCCTGTCGGGCTCGGGCAAATCTTCGCTCGCCTTTGACACGGTCTATGCCGAAGGGCAGCGCCGCTATGTCGAGAGCCTGTCGGCCTACGCCCGCCAGTTCCTCGAGCTGATGCAGAAGCCCGACGTCGATTCGATCGAGGGCCTGTCGCCCGCGATCTCGATCGAGCAGAAGACGACCTCGCGCAATCCGCGCTCGACGGTCGGCACCGTAACCGAGATCTACGACTATCTGCGCCTGCTGTTCGCCCGTGTCGGCGTTCCCTATTCACCGGCGACGGGCCTGCCGATCGAGAGCCAGACCGTGTCGCAGATGGTCGATCGCGTGAAGGCGATGGCCGACGGCACGCGCCTCTATCTGATGGCGCCCATCGTGCGCGGCCGCAAGGGCGAGTATCGCAAGGAACTGCAGGAGCTGCAGAAGAAAGGGTTCCAGCGCGTCAAGATCGACGGCAAGCTCTACGAGATCACCGAAGCCCCGGCGCTCGACAAGAAATTCAAGCACGACATCGACGTGGTGGTCGACCGCCTCGTGGTAAAGCCCGACCTCGGCAACCGGCTGGCCGATTCCATCGAGACGGCGCTCGGCCTCGCCGAAGGACTGGCGGTGGCGGAGAACGCCGACACCGGCGAGCGCACTGTCTTCTCGGCGCGCTTTGCCTGCCCCGTCTCCGGCTTCACCATCGAGGAGATCGAGCCCCGCCTCTTCTCCTTCAACGCTCCGCAGGGCGCCTGCCCGGCCTGCGACGGGCTTGGCGTGAAGATGTTCTTCGATCCGGAGATGGTGGTGCCGGACGACCGGCTGTCGCTCGCCGAAGGCGCGATCGCGCCCTGGGCCGACAGCTCCGGCCAATATTACATGCAGACGCTCGAGAGCATCGCCAAGCACTTCAAGGTCAAGATGTCGACACCCTGGCGGGACCTGCCGAAGAAGGTGCGCGACACGATACTGCAGGGCAGCGGCGGCGAGTCGATCGCCATGCGCTACGACGATGGCATTCGTCAGTACCAGACCACCAAGCCGTTCGAGGGCGTGATCCCCAACCTCGACCGCCGCTGGAAGGAGACGGATTCCTCCTGGGTGCGCGAGGAGCTGGAGCGCTTCCAGCACGAGAGCAAGTGCGAGAGCTGCAATGGCGCACGCCTCAAGCCCGAGGCGCTGGCGGTCAAGATCGCGGGCCTCAACATCAGCCAGACGACCGAATTCTCGATCGGCGAGGCGGTGAAGTGGTTTCTCGAACTGAACCCCAAGCTCACCCGCAAGCAGCAGGAGATCGCCGCGCGGATTCTGAAGGAGGTCAACGAACGGCTGGGCTTCCTCGACAATGTGGGCCTCTCCTACCTCACGCTGAACCGCACGTCGGGAACGCTGTCGGGCGGCGAGAGCCAGCGTATCCGGCTGGCGTCGCAGATCGGTTCGGGCCTCACCGGCGTGCTCTACGTGCTCGACGAGCCGTCGATCGGCCTGCACCAGCGCGACAACGACAGGCTGCTGAAGACGCTGACCCGCCTGCGCGACCTCGGCAATACGGTGCTGGTGGTCGAACATGACGAGGATGCGATCCGGGCCGCCGACCATCTCGTCGACATGGGGCCGGGCGCCGGCGCGCATGGCGGCAAGGTGATCGCCGAGGGCACGCCTGAAGAGGTAATGCGCAACAGCGCGAGCCTCACCGGCCAGTACCTCTCGGGCTTCCGGCAGATTCCCGTACCGAAGGTGCGGCGCGAGCCGCCGCCGAAGAACGGCCGCTGGCTGACCTTGAAGGGCGCCAAGGAAAACAACCTGCAGAACGTGACGGCCAGCATTCCGCTCGGCACCTTCACCTGCGTCACCGGCGTGTCGGGCAGTGGCAAGAGCACCCTTATCGTCGAGACTCTCTACAAGGCGCTGGCCAAGCGCCTCAATGGGGCTCGCGAGCATCCCGGCGCCCATAGCGGTCTCGACGGCGTCGGCCAGCTCGACAAGATCGTCGATATCGACCAGTCGCCGATCGGTCGCACGCCGCGTTCCAATCCTGCAACCTATACCGGCGCCTTCTCGCCGATCCGCGACTGGTTCTCCCAGCTGCCGGAATCGACCGAGCGCGGCTACAAGCCGGGACGCTTCTCGTTCAACGTCAAGGGCGGCCGCTGCGAGGCTTGCCAGGGCGACGGCGTCATCAAGATCGAGATGCACTTCCTGCCCGACGTCTATGTCCAGTGCGACGTTTGCAAGGGTAAGCGCTACAACCGGGAGACTCTGGAGATCGTGTTCCGCGGCAAGTCGATTGCCGACGTGCTGGACATGACCGTCGACGAGGGCTGCGAGTTCTTCAAGGCCGTCCCCGTAATCCGCGACAAGCTGCTGACCCTTCAGCAGGTCGGCCTGGGCTACATCCATATCGGCCAGCAGGCGACCACGCTTTCAGGCGGCGAGGCACAGAGGGTCAAGCTCGCCAAGGAGCTGTCGCGCCGGGCGACCGGCCGCACGCTCTACATCCTCGACGAGCCGACGACCGGCCTGCATTTCGAGGACGTGCGCAAGCTCCTCGAGGTGCTTCATCGGCTGGTCGAGACCGGCAACACGGTGCTGGTGATCGAACACAATCTCGAGGTCATCAAGACCGCGGACTGGATCCTGGACATGGGCCCGGACGGCGGTTCCGGTGGCGGCCGTCTGGTCGCCGAAGGCCCGCCCGAGGAGGTCGTGAAGGTCCCCGAGAGCTACACGGGCCAATATCTCAGCCGCCTGCTGCCGCGCAGTTCGGCGGCCAAGAAGCGGGCCTGATCGCATCGCGGCTTGTAACCAAGCCGCGTATCAATCCGATAGCTCGGTGACGGCGGTGACGCGCCGGGCATGCCCCACCCCATCGGCTTCCCAGCCCGCGACGGCGAGGCGTCCGGTACTCGGGCACATCTCAACGGTGAGGCGCGTGCAGGCGTTCACGATAGGGGGCGTTGCCCAGCTGAAACACGAGCTGTGATCGGCCGCGAGCATCGCCGCTCGGCGCTGCGCGTTGTTCTCTTCGGGCGTGCCTGATCCACAGACACGAGGGCGCCAGCCTCGTTCGGGGTTGCGCCAGGCATTGGCAACGACGGTGTCGTCCCGCCAGATTCGCGCGGCCTTGCCGTCGTGCTCGATCACGGCGCGTTCGTCGCTTGCACAGCCGACCAGCGTGAAGAGCACGGGACGCGCCATCGGCGTGGTCTCCAGGAAATGCAGAGCCTCGTCGAACGTCGCGCAGGTCTCGAAGACGTGGCGAAGCACGTGTTCCGGCGGCGCACGGCCGCTCAAGCAGAATGCACCGACGGCGTTGCAGGCATAGTCGATCCAACGCAGCGACTGAGCTCGCATGCGGTGACGCATCGGCGCCTGGTTGATGGAGCCCGCGAAGCGGCCCGGCGCGACGGCTGTCAGGACACCGACGAATCCGGGCCAGGTCACATTGAGGAAGCTGCCCGCTGGCCCCTCCTGCTCGGCAATCTCGACGAGCCGGCCAAGCCCTGGAAACGGCCAGTCCAGGGACCGCTTCAAGACGGGACCCCGCTCGCCCTCGTCCGCAAGGGCCGTGCAGCCGAAAACGTAAGCGCCGTGGAGCAGCCAGATACCTGGGCAACCAATCGCGGCGGCGACAGCCTCGATTTCCGCGACCAGAGATGATCTGGATCGGCCGAGCCAAGCGCGTGCCAGCGGATCGCCCAGCCGACCAAGCAGCGTGCCGGCCGGCAGCCAGCCGAGGCAGGCCTCGCGCAGAGCCAGAACCCGCTCCCGCCGTGCCAGGGCATGCCCCGGCACGCCGACACCCCGAAGGTCGAAGATGGGCACGCCTGGCAATTCAATGTCCATAAGTGAGTGATTACTCACTTATAAATACATAATCAAGCCTTCCGTCGTTGCCAGTGGATGGTGCCGAGGTCGTAGCCGAACTGCCGGGCCACGACGTCGGGCGTTGCGTCGGAGGCGTCGCCACGGCGCGCCGCCACGCGTTCCTGGGCAACGTCCTTGGGCACATCCAGCCAGATGCCCTGGAACGGCACCCCCACCCGTTCGGCCAGGGCTTCGGCGGCGGCCCGTTCGGAGTCACGGGCGAAGACGGCATCGAGCACCACGCTGTGGCCGGCGCAGAGCGCCCGTTCGGCACGCGCGATGATGGCATCGTAGACCCGAGCCGACGCCTCCGGTGTGTAGCTGCCGGCCGGCATGCGTTCTTCCAGACCGATACCAGCCAGTCGCTTGCGCTCGACATCGCTGCGCACCACGACGGCGCCCGGCGTACGGCCGATATCGGGAGCGAGCTTCAAAGCCAGGGTGGTCTTGCCGCTGCCCGACAGGCCGCCGACCGCCACCAGGCGCGGCGGCACCGGCTGCAGGAAATCGAGGGCCGCCTTCTGATAGGCGCGCGCCGGAGCATTGTCGGCGCCGCTCACCGCCGTAACCGCCGAATCGACATAGGCGCGGATCGAGGCACGACGCGCCAGGAACATCGGCAGCAAAGCCAGCGCCTCCTCGTGCGAAGCATCCGGAAGCTCCGCGATCCGCCACAGCCACTCGTTCAGCAACCGGTTGGCCAGCGCGTGCAAGCCCTGGCGGGCCAGGTCCATCAACGCGAAGGCGAGGTCGTAGAGGACATCGATGTTGGCAATCTTGTCGGAGAATTCGATGGCATCGAAGGGCACGGGCTCGCCCTGCAGCAACACGATATTGCGCAGATGCAGATCGCCATGGCAGCGCCGCACGGCACCGGCCGCGACGCGCCGGGCAACCAGATCGATGTACGGCTCGAGCGATCGCGGCATTGCCTCGGCCAGGGCCTCGCTGGTCGGCGGATCGAGACGGTCGCCCGCCTCGCGCATCTGGCGCACGTCGGCGGCAACCGAATGGCGATAGTCGTCGGGAGAGCAGAAGCCCTGTGTGATCGCCGGCAGCCCTTCGTGGAAGCGCGCGATCCGCGCGCCGAGCTGGGCCATCAGCGCCGGAGTCAGGGCACCGCGTGCCGCCATGCGGTCGAGCATCCCCTCTTCATCGAAACGGCGCATGGCGACCAGCCAGTCGACCGCACCGTCTCCCGAATCACTCTGTCCCGACTCGCCGATCTCCCCCAGGACGAGGTGCCCCCGACGCCGGAAGACCGGCCGCACGCCGAGATAGATCTCGGGCGCCATCCGCCGGTTGATGTCGATCTCGGCGGCACACATCGCCGCGCGCCGCGGCGCGGTCGAGAAATCCATGTAGGGGAACTTCACCGCGCGCTTCAACTTGTAGGCATGTTCGCGGCAGAGAAAGACCACGGCGCCATGCGTATCGATGCGCCGCTCGGCCCCGAGCTCGCGTTCCAGGAACGCGACGGTCTCGGACTGGTCCTCGACCACGAAGGACGGGCGGCCACTCACGACACGGGAGAGGGATCGACGTGCAGGATGATCTCCGCGGCGGGGAAGGCCTTGGCGATCTCGGCCTGGACTTGGCGGCCGATCTCGTGGGCGTCGAGCAACGATAGCGTCCGTTCGACCTCGAGATGGAGCTGGATGAAGCGCGTCAGGCCACCCGAACGTGTGCGCAGCTCATGGATGTCCTTCACCCCGGGATTGCCGCGGGCAATGTCCTTGATCTTCTGGCGATCGCTGTCCGGCAGCTCGCGGTCCATCAGGATGTCAAACGAATCGTGACCCACCTTCCAGGCACCGCGCAGCAGCCAGAGCGCGACCAGGCCGGCGATTCCGCTGTCGATCAGCGGCTGATCGAGCAGGCCCGAAAGGAAAAGGCCGACACCGGTCACCAGGGTGGCGACGAGATCGGTGCCGTAATGCGCCATGTCGGCGCCGATCGCGACCGAGCCGGTGCGGCGCACGACGTGACGCTGGAAGGTAACGAGTGCGAAGGTCAGGACCAGCGCCAGGCCGCTGATCATCAGGCCGACAGCCTCCTCGCGCACCTGCTTGGGCGCGTTGAGTCGCTCGCCGACTGCGAACAGGAGGGCGCAGCCGGAAGCACCGATGAAACCGGCCTGGACGAGCCCCGACAGGGCCTCCGCCTTGCCATGGCCGAAGCGATGGTCGGCATCGGGCGGCACCAACGCCTGACGGACGGCGAAGAAGGTGACGAGCGAGCCGACGAGATCGAGCGACGTGTCGACCAGCGACGACAGCATGCTGACTGAATCGGTCACCACCCAGGCGACTGCCTTGGCGCCCACCAGGGTCAGCGCCACCGCCGTCGAGGCGACCGTGGCCAACCGCATCAGCCGCTGGGGCGCCATCGCCATCGCAGCCTCACGGATAGAGCGTGCGAGTGGTCCAGGGCTCGGCCGGCGCGCCGCGCCGGTACTCGAGCCGATCATGCAGGCGGAACGCGCCATCCTGCCAGAACTCGATCAGGGTCGGCTGCAGCCGGAAGCCCGACCAGTGCGGCGGCCGGGGCACCTTGCCCACTACGTACCGGGCCGTGATCTCGGCAACACGCTTCTCCAGCGCAAACCGGCTCTCCAGGGGCCGCGACTGCTCCGAGGCCCAGGCCCCGAGCTGGCTACCCCGCGCCCGGGTGGCAAAATAGGCGTCCGCCTCCTCAGCCGTGGTCTGGCTGATCGGTCCCTCGATCCGGACCTGCCGGCGCAGCGACTTCCAATGAAACAAAAGCGCAGCTTTGGGATGGCCAAGCAGCTGCTGGCCCTTGCGGCTCTCGTAGTTAGTGTAGAAAACGAAACCGTCGGCGTCGTAATCCTTCAGCAGGACCATGCGCACGGCCGGCGTGCCATCGGGCCCGACCGTGGCCAGTGCCATGGCGGAAGGATCGTTGGGTTCGCTCTTTCCGGCCTCGGCATACCAGGTGCCGAAGAGCTCGAGCGGGTCGGTCATCTGCCGGATCATGACCACAATATGAGGGGCTTGGAAGCCTTCCACCACCGGCATCTTGTCCCAATAGCCGTCCCCCGCTAAGAACGAGGAATGACCGCTGCTGCACAGCTGATGGCCGGCAAGAAAGGCCTCATCATGGGCGTCGCCAACGAGCGTTCGATCGCTTGGGGCATCGCCAAGGCCTGCCACGACGCCGGCGCCAAGATCGCCTTCACCTTCCAGGGCGAGGCCCTGGAGAAGCGGGTCCGGCCGCTGGCCAATTCGATCGGCAGCGAGATCATCCTGCCGTGCGACGTCACCAACCCGGGCAGCATCGACGCCACCTTCGCCGAGATCGAGAAGAAGTGGGGTGGCCTCGATTTCGTGGTCCACGCCATCGCCTTCTCGAACAAGGACGAGTTGCGCGGCCGCTACCTCGACACCACGCCGGACAACTTCGCGCTCACCATGAATGTGAGCGTCTATTCCTTCACCGCCGTGGCCCAGCGCGCCGTGCCGCTGATGAAGAACGGCGGCAGCCTGCTCACCCTCACCTACTACGGCGCCGAGCGGGTCATCCCGCACTACAACGTGATGGGCGTCGCCAAGGCCGCCCTCGAAGCCAGCGTCCGCTACCTCGCCGCCGACCTCGGCGAGCAGAAGATCCGCGTCAACGCCATTTCGGCCGGCCCGATCAAGACGCTGGCCTTCGCCGGCATCAACGACGGCCGCTATATCCTGAAGTGGAACGAGCTCAACTCGCCGCTGAAGCGCAACGTCTCGACCGAGGAAGTGGGTAACTCCGGCCTCTACCTGCTGTCCGACCTCGGTACCGGCGTCACCGGCGAAGTGATGCATGTCGATGCCGGCTATCATGTCGTCGGCATGATCAACACCTCGTCTGCGAAGCAGATCGCCGAATTGCTCGGCAACTTCGAAGGCGAGTAGCACGCGAGGAGCCGGCAGCCATGGCCGGCAGCAGTTTCGGTACCCTCTTCCGGTTCACAAGCTGGGGCGAAAGCCACGGGCCGGCGATCGGCTGCGTGGTCGACGGCACCCCGCCGATGATCCCGCTCACCGAGGCCGACATCCAGGTGTGGATGGACAAGCGCCGGCCGGGACAGTCGCGCTTCGTCACCCAGCGCCAGGAACCCGACACGGTGAAGATCCTGTCCGGTGTGTTCGAAGGCGTCACGACGGGCACACCGATCGGCCTGCATATCGACAATGTCGACCAGCGCAGCCGCGACTACGGCGAGATCAAGGACCAGTTCCGGCCCTCGCATGCCGACTACACCTACCTGAAGAAATACGGTGTGCGCGACTATCGCGGCGGCGGCCGCCAGTCGGCGCGCGAGACGGCCGTCCGGGTCGCCGCCGGTGCCATCGCCCGCAAGATCCTGGGCGACCGGGTCACGATCCGCGGCGCCGTGATCCAGATCGGCACGCAGAGGATCGACCGCACGCGTTGGGACTGGGACGCCACCGGCGACAACCCCTTCTGGTGCCCCGACCGCCAGGCCGCACAGGGCTGGGAAGGCTATCTCGACGATGTGCGCAAGCGCGGCAGCTCCTGCGGTGCGGTGATCGAAGTCGTGGCTTCGGGCGTGCCAGTCGGGCTCGGCGATCCGGTCTACGACAAGCTCGATGCCGACCTCGCCAAGGCGCTGATGAGCATCAACGCCGTGAAGGGCGTCGAAATCGGCGACGGCTTCGCGACCGCTGCCATGAGCGGCGAGGAAAACGCCGACGAGATGCGCATGAAGGACGGTGCGCCGGCCTTCCTCAGCAATCATGCAGGCGGCATCCTGGGCGGCATCTCGACCGGACAGGACATCGTGTGCCGGCTGGCGGTGAAGCCGACCAGCTCGATCCTGACACCGGTGCGCAGTGTCGATCGCCACGGCCGCGAGATCGAGCTGCGGACGAAGGGTCGCCACGATCCCTGCGTCGGTATCCGCGGCGTGCCGGTGGCCGAGGCGATGATGGCCTGCGTACTGGCCGACCATCTGTTGCGCCACCGCGCGCAATGCGGTTGACGCGGCAAGCCGATCGGCAGCGGGCGATCGTTGGAGAAGCCTAGCCTCGAAGCCCGCTACGGGACCCTGCACAATGGCGGCATGGCGGCCGTGTCGGCCTTCATGATCGCCGCTGCCGTCGTCCACTTCGCCTCCGGATCGGCAAACGCGCCGACGCTCTCGCTCAACGATCCACGCTTCGTTCTCTTCGGCGTCCTGGCGCTGGCGCTCGCCTACTACATCGTCCTCGGAGTCCGGCGCATCGCCGACCGCGCACCGCAGATCGCAGTCGACCGCGACGGTATCCTGCTGGGCTTCGGCCGCAACAAGCGCATCGCCTGGCAAGACGTCCAGTGGGTGCGCCTGCGCCGCCTGGCCTTGCGGCCGCAGCTGCAGATCGGCATCGCGCCCCAAGCCTTCGTCGCCGCCGATCTCAGGCTTTCGCTGCTCAATCTCGACGACAGCCTGCGCCCGATCCGCGGCATGCCGACCGCAGTACTAGTGCGCGACAACGGGCTCGATACCAGGGCCGCGGCAATGCTTGACGCCGTCAGGCGCTTCCGGCCGAATCTGGTTCAAACCTAGCCAGTACAGCGGAGTTCTCGCATGCGGCGATACATCGTCGGCCTCCTCGCGACCGTGGGTGCCCTCACCCTGCTCGCGGTCGCGGGCATCATCGCCTTTGCCGCCTCGAAACCTTTCGCCGCCAAGCCGCTGCCGCAGCAGATGGTGCTGTCGCTCGATCTGCGCTCGCTGCCGCCAGAGACGACCTCGACCGACCTGCTGAGCGGCGGCCTGTTCCGCAGCTCGCGCGACATCGTCGAGACGGTGCAGCTCCTGTGGCAGGCGGCCGACGACCCGCGCGTCACCGGCCTCTATGTCGAGATCGGCGACCAGACGGCGGGGCTCGCCCGTGTGCAGGAGCTGCGGCAGGCGATCGCCCACTTCCGCGGCAAGGGCAAGTTCGCCATTGGTTTCGCCGAGTCGCTCGGCAGCAGCAGCAGCCATTTTGCCGACTATTATCTCGCGACGTCGCTCGAGCAGATCTGGCTGCAGCCGAGCGGCGGTTTCGGCGTCGCCGGCATCTCGGTCGAGACACCTTTCCTGAAGACGGGCCTCGACAAGCTCGGCGTCAAGGTCGAGGGCGGCAAGCGCTACGAGTACAAGAGCGCTCCCGACAGTTTCCTCGAAACCGGCTACACCCGGCCGGCGCGCGATAATCTGCAGCAGCTCCTCGACAGCCTGTTCGGCCAGTTCATCGCCGACTCCGCAAGCGACCGCCGCCTCGAAGCGCCCGCGCTGCGCCGCCTGATCGACAGCGCTCCGCACGAACCCGAACAGGCGCGGCGCGACGGGCTGATCGACAAGATCGGCTACCGCACCGACGTGCTCGACGAGGTCTACAAGCGCGCCGGCAACAAGCGCGACCTGGTCACCCTCGCAGACTATGCCGCCGACGAAGCACGGCCCAAGCAGGATGGCGAGGTGATCGCCCTGGTCCGCGCCAGCGGCGCGATCACCTCCGGCCCGTCGGGAGGCAGCCCGCTCGAAGAAGAATCCCTCGCCAACGCCGACGACGTCGTCGAGGCGCTGGAGGACGCCTCCAAAGCCAAGGAGGTGCGCGCCATTGTCCTGCGCATCGACTCGCCCGGCGGCACCTATCCGGCGGCCGATGCCATCGCCGACGCCGTGGGCCGCGTGCGCGCCGCCGGCAAGCCGGTGATCGTCTCGATGAGCGACGTCGCGGCGTCGGGCGGCTACCTGGCCGCCGTGCGCGGCGACGTCATCGTGGCGCAGCCCACCACGATCACTGCATCGATCGGCGTGTTCAGTATCTGGCCGATGGCACACGAACTGCTCGCCTCGCTGGGCGTCAATGTCGAGCGTGTCTCGGTCGGTACCAACGCCGGCATGTACTCGCCCTTCCAGCCGCCGAGCCCCGCGCAGCAACGTGCCGTCAATCGCGAACTCGACACCATCTACTCGGAGTTCACCCGCGTCGTGGCCGACGCACGAAAGCTCAACGCCGACCGCCTCGACGCCGCCGCTCGCGGCCGCGTCTTCAGTGGCGTCGATGCCAAGAAGGCCGGTCTGGTCGATGAGCTGGGCGGTCTGCAGCTCGCCCTCAACATCGCCCGCGCCAAGGCGGGCATCGACGAGACCAAGCGCGTCGAGCTCCGGCGCTACCCCGACGAGACCGAACGCTGGCAGCGCCTGTTCGGGCGCCTGTTCAAGCTGGCCAGCAGCGACGCCGGCCAGACCATCCGCCTGCCGCGCGAAGCTCGCGAAGCCCTGGCCCGCCTCGGCATCACGACACGGCCCGGCAATGTCCGCCTGCCGCCGCTGCCGCCGCTCTGGCAATAGAATCGCGATCGACCGCACGGCATCTTGTCACTGCCACGACGAGCCTGCACTCTGCCTTGAGCTGACGCCACACGAAGGAATGCCATGTCGAATATCCCTGACGACATCTTCACCGAACCCGAGGATGTCTCGCCCGACACGCTCGCCAACCTGGGGCCGCTGCGTCGTCTGGCCGGCGTGTGGCAGTCCGACAAGGGCGTGGATGTCAGTCCCAAGGCGGAGGGCCCGGAACGGAGCGACTATCGCGAGCACATCCGCATGGAGCCGATCGACCCGCAGGCCAACGGGCCGCAGCTCTTCTACGGGCTGCGCTACCACATCCACATCAACAAGCCCGGCGAGGCCATCACCTTCCACGATCAGGTCGGCTATTGGCTGTGGGAACCGGCCACCGGTCAGATCATGCAGACCATCGCCATTCCGCGGGGACAGGTTGTCCTGGCCGGCGGCATGGCGGCGCCGGGTGACAAGCGCATTTCGGTCGAAGCACGGCGCGGCGATACGCGCTTCGGGATCTGCTCGACCGGCTTCCTCGAAGAAGCGTTCCGCACCGACTATTACCGGATCGACATCACTTTCAACGACGACGATAGCTGGACCTACCTGACGCGCACCGATCTCGCGGTCCGCGGCAAGGAACCGGCGTTCAACCACCACGACACGAACACCCTGCGGCGCGTGGGACCGGCCACGCCAAACCCGCTGGTAGAGCTGCTGAAAGACGGCAAGACAGGCTAGTCAAGGCAGGGAGCGCGGCGCAGCAACGCCGGCTCCCGCCCCTACCCTCCATTGCCAAGCTCTACTTTTTCCCGTTCAACCAGACGGTCATCCCCGGCTGCAGGCCAAGTTCCTTTGCGTCGGTCGCGTCGAGGCGCACGCGGAAACTGTTGAGATCGTGGTCGCCGACGGCCCGGGCAGCACGCCACGTCGCAAACTCGCCCAGCGGCCGAAGCTCCGTGACTTTCGCGGGAATGCGCCGTCCGTCATCCGTCAGGAGGGCCGTCTCGCTGCCGGTGGTCAGTCCGTGCAGCGCATCCTCGCGCAAGGTGAACGCGAACCATTGCTGCCCGCCCGCGTCGATCGTGAGAATCGGCTTGCCGATCGGCACGACCTCGCCCTTTTCTCCGACCTGGATGCCGACGGTTCCATCGACGGGTGCCACGAGTTTGGCCTTGGCGAGGCGCGCCTTGAGATCCGCCACCTTGGCATCGGCCAGCGCGACCCTGGCATCGGCCAGCGCACGCTCCTCGACGGTCGGTCCTGCCTCTGCCGCCGCGAGCTGGGCGCGCTTCAGCGCCAGATCGGCGCGGGCCTTGGCGAGAGCGGCATTGCGCTCGTCCAGGCTCTGGCGGCTGGTGAAATCACGCGCGGCCAGAGCGACAGCCCGCGCATCTTCCTGCTCGGCAAGCTTGAGACTCGCTTCGGCCGTCTGCACGCTCTCGGCAAGCACGGCGACCTGCTCGGCGCGCACGCCGGCATAGACGTGATCTCGCTCCGCTCGCGCGCTGCGTGCCGCCGCTTCCGCCTCACCGAGCGTCGCCTCGAGTTCGGGGTTCTGCAGCACGGCAAGCACCTCGCCTTTGCGCACCGACTGGCCTGGCTTCACCAGCACCTCGGTCAGCCGGCCCGTGATCTCCGGCGCCACGCGGATTTCCGTCTGACGCACCATGCCCGCAACCGACCGATCGGCCGGCGCGCGGCCCGCCAACAGAAAAATGGCGGCGGCGGCGACTGCAACGCCCCCTGCCATGGCAATGGCAATCAGCCTTCCTCTACGCGGCTTGTTCACGATGGACCTCACGAGGCGTCCGGTCTTCTCCGCGAGAAGTGAAGATCGCGGCAACCGTGGCCAGTATCGCGTACAGAGCCGTCAACCCCCAGAGCCGGCCCCAGTCGGCGAAGACGTCGATGACAGTGGCATCCATCTGGTTGATGCGTACCAGGGCATCGATCGCCGAGGTGCTCGGAAAGACAAAACTCGCCATCCGAAGCAATGGCGGGATTGCTTCGACCGGCCAGGCGACGCCGACCAGGAAGAACAGCGGCAGGCTGGTCGCGATGAACAGCAGCACGGCCGTCTCTCGATGCCTGAACCAGGTACTGACGAACTGAGCGAGAAAGCTGACCGAAAGAATGAACGGCACAAGCAGAGCCAGTAGATCGCCGAGCCGAGCCGTCGCCGAGAAGCCGTAAATTCGCGGCAGCACGACCAGAAACAGGATCGCCCCTGGCAGGACCAGCATGAAATGGGCGAGGCTTCGGCCGAGCACGCCTGCGAATGCCCCTCGCGGTCGCCGCACCCCGACGGCCCCCTGTTCGTGGGCGACGCCTCCCAAGGTCGCCGCTCCCATGAGCAGGGTCTGTTGCAGGATCAGCATGAAAGCCGCCGGCACGATGTAACTTGCATATCCGCCAATTGGATTGAAAAGCGGCTGATTCAACACCTCGACGGGTGAGCTGCGCGCCAGCGCGGCACTATGCTGGCTGCCGTCTTCACGCGCGTCTCCCGACAGGATCTCGGCGGTCACCGCGCCGCTTGCTTCCAGAATGCCCTGAAGCGACCGATTGTAGAGCAGGAAGTAGACCGAATCGACATAGGCCGGCAATCGCGCCTTGCGTCCTGCCAGGACTTCACGCTCCGTTCCGACGGGAATGTCCACGATGGCGAAGACCTCGCGCCGCGCCAACGCTTCCTGCGCCTCGGCCAGTGTGCTCGGCCGCTTGGCAACGCGAATCGCTTCATCGGCGTTGAGGGCCTGGATGAGCCGCCGGCTCACTTCGGTGGAATCATCGTCGACCACCGCGATCGGTATCCCGCGTATGAGCTGGCCGAGATAGGGTTGCGGATAGAAGACGCCGTAGATCAGCGGCGCCAGAACGAGCAGGCCCAGGGCTCCCCGATCGCGCAGCACGCGACCATATTCCGTCGCGAAGACTCCGGCGATACCGCGCGCGGCAGGTCCGTCGGCCCCCTCCTCTTCCTGCGGCAGCGGCTTGCTGCGGATGGCCGACAGACGCCAGGTCGCCGCCGCGAGAAAGACAAGCGCCAGAATCGCGAGCATGGCAAGTGGTTGCAGCGACTCGACGGCCGCCACGCCGCGCGCCGCCTGGTCAGACAGGATCTGCATGTACCAGCGCAACGGCAGGAGACTACCCCAGGAGCGGGCAAAGTCCCCCATCGCCAGCACGGGAAATCCGACACCGGCATAGCCGAACGCCGGAGAGCAGAAGATCGCGGTGAGTGACAGCCCAAAAGCGAGATTGCGGCTCAGGAGCTGAAACAGCGCACCGACCGACATGTAAGCCACGACGAACAGGCAGGCTGCGACGCCCAGGACCGCCGAATCGCCTCTGAACGGAATGGCGAAGGCGTCGTGAATGATGAAGGCACCCACCACCATCACCAGCAGGAAGATCCCGAAGTAAGGCGCCAGCTTGCCGATTAGCGCCGTCAGCGGATCACCTCCCGCCGCTGCCAGCCATTCGCCGAGGTCACGCCGCTTGAACTCCGAGCCGACGGCATAGCCTGCGGCGATGGCGATCACGACATGCAGGACGGTCGGCAGAATGGCGCGCAGCAGGAACTGCGCATAGTTGAGGGCGGGATTGGTGAGCACATACTGCTCCACCACCAGCGGTCCCGGCGTGTAGCCCGCGGCACGACCGGGCACGATGGGAAGTTCGGCCGTGCCAGCCGAGACGGCAGCGGCAAGCGCCCCCGAGGCGATGTTGCCCGGCGTGAAGAATTGCTTGTTGTGAAAGATGACGATCTGCGGGCGCTTGCCGTCGACGATATCGCGCTCGAGGTTGCGCGGAATGTAGACGGCGGCGATCGCTTCACCGGAGCGAACGGCCCGCATGGCGGCATGGAGATCGGTCGATCTCTGAGTGACAGTCACTCCCGGTGTCGCGTTCACCGCTTGAATGTAAATTGCCGAAGTGCGCGTAAGATCCTGGTCGACGACATCGACGCGCAGATCTCGGATGACGGCGTTGCTGAAGGTGAGCGAAAGAAGGGCAAAGGCCAGCAGCGGCACGCCAAGGACGAGAAAGAGCGCGACGCGATCGTGACGCAGCCAGTCGATCTCGCGCAGTATGACGCGGAGCAGTCCCGATGGCGGCGACCCTGCCATCAGTTCTGCCGTTTCCAGTTGGCATACACGCTCATGCCGGGGCGTAGTCCAGGCATGGGATCGACGGGATAGGCCCGAACCTCGAAGGTTCTGAGATCGAAGTCGCCGGTGGCGCGAGTCGCCCGCCAGCCGGCATACTCGCCGCGCGTTGCGATGTAGCGAACGGCGACGGGGATGGGCTTATCGCCCAGAGCAGGCACCGTGACGTCGAACCGGTCGCCGACCTTCAATCCTTTCAGCAGATCCTCGCGCAGATCGAAGCGCAGCCACACGTCCGACAGATCGACCAACGACAGAAGCGGCACGCCGGGCGAGACGAACTCGCCGACCTCGGCGCTCCTGCGATAGACCTGAGCGTTCGCCGGCGCTTTCACCACCATTTCCGCCACTTGTGCCTGCAGCGTTGCGATCGCGGCTTCGGCCTTGGCGACACTCGCCTTGGCAACGCCGCGTTCCTCGGCGGTATAACCGGCAATCGCCTCCTCCAGGGAGAGCTTGGCCTGCTGCTGGCTGCGACGCGCCATGTCGAGCGTCGCCGTCGCCTCGTCGAGTTTCTGCACGGAGGCAAAGTCGCGCGTCGTAAGCTGCTTGGTGCGGTCGTAGGTCTGCGCCGCAAGGTGTGCATTGGCTTGCGCAGCCTCGAGGGCGGCCCGTCGCGAGGCGATCACCTCGGCGCGCGTGCCGACTTCTATGCGCTTGAGGTCGGCTTGAGCCACCGACCGCGCCGCATCGGCTTCCTTCAGCCTCGTCAGCAGCTCGGGATTGTCGATGGTTACCAGCACCTGGCCGGCCGACACGTTCTGCCCACGCTGTACGGGAAGCTCGGCGACCCGACCGTCGACGCGTGCTGCGATGTCGATGCGGGTGGCATCGGCTTCTCCCTGGATCAGGAGCGGCGGCCGCTGCACCAGATACCATAGAGACAGTGCGACGATACCAACGATGGACAGGATCACGATCAGGACGGCCGCTCGAGGCGGTGGCGCTTTGGAGTCCGACTTTGCCTCTGTCCCCATGGTCTCCCCTCAAGATGTCATCTGAGCGCGCAAGGCCATGGTCTTCAATAGCAGGCCGCTCTCGTCCTTGGCGAGTTCTTCAGTTGGCAAGCGCCTGGATAGCGGCCGGCCATCTGGAGTTCAACGCACGGAACGCAGCGCAGCAATTCAGAGTGTGGCACTTCAACTGCAACGCGCTTGATCTGGCACCCGGCGTCTTTGCAGCATTGGCTGGCATTGCTCAAACGGCCCCGCGCCGATGCGAGATCCGTGCCATTCCATCCACTCTGTTTCCAAGGATGGCTTTCGACACCGGCATTCAACCTGGCCACGGGAAACATCGAAGCCTTGCCCTTCGGATCGCTTGGGCTGGTGTATATCTCGGGTATCGGACCACGGAGTCGGCCACTCCAGAAAAAGCCTGCACTTCACAAGGAATGAATCCAACGTGGAAGAGCTTCACCTATCCGATATCGCGACCGATCCATTCGTGCAGACAGGTGTCCTGGCTGTTGTGGGTGCCCTGATCACACAAATCCTGTTGCGTCGCTATCCAGCCCGCCGTCTCGTCTTTCAGCTGATATTCTTCGGCGGTCTCACCGCCCTCCTGCATCACCACGGGATCATTCCCTACGAGATCGCGCCGGATACGACCCCGATCTTCGAGCGTATCTTCGTCGCACTGGCGAAGATCATCTGGTGGATCAATGCTGCATGGCTCCTGACGGCGTGTGCACGAGCCTTCCTGATCTTCGAACGCCGGCCACGCGAAGGACGGTTGATCCAGGACATCGTGGTCGGCGTCATCTATCTCAGCGCCTTTCTCTCGATAGTCGCCTATGTCTTCCGTGCGCCGGTCGGCACGCTGATTGCGACGTCCGGTGTCTTTGCCGTCATCTTGGGCCTCGCTCTGCAAAGTACATTGGCCGACGTCTTCTCCGGCATAGCCCTCAACCTCAGCAAGGCGTACGAGGTTGGCGACTGGATCGTGCTGCATGACGGCATCGAAGGGCGTGTCGTGGAGACCAACTGGCGCGCCACTCACCTTCTCAATTCGTCCAACGACCTCGTCGTCCTGCCCAACAGCGGCTTAGCCAAGGCACAGCTCACAAACCTCAGCAGCCCCAACAGAAGCCATGGCGTGAAGCTTACGATCCGATTGGCCCCAACCAAGGTTCCGTCGGCCATCTCCGACGTACTGCGGACGGCGCTGCTAAGCAGCAACGCCATCACGCCGACGCCAACGCCTTCCGTTGACATAAAGTCGTTGGACGCACAGGCAATCGAGTACGAATTGTCGTTCCGGGTAAGAGACTTCTCGACCTCGGCAACGGCCAAGCATGAGGTCTACGACCTGATCTACCGCCATGTTCGGGCTGCCGGCCTTGTCCTGGCGCCACCGCGGGAAGCCGTAACAACTTCCGTCGCCATTCCGACAGCAGCGCTTGCGGCTCCTTCTTCATCTGACGCTGGCCGCGGCATGAGCCTTCGGCTGCTCGACGCCGTGCCGCTCTTTGCATCGCTCGATGAGACGGAGAAGCAAGCACTTGCCGCTACGATGACGAAGAGAGCCTATCGGAAGGGAGAGGTTCTGGTCGAGCAGGGTCGCAAGCTCGACTCTCTCATGATCGTGCGCTCCGGCGTGGTGGTCGTCTTGCGATTCGATGAAGACGGCGGCGAATCCGAGCAAAGCCGGCTCGCCCCGGGTGACTATTTTGGCGAGGACGGCCTCTTCATGGGCACCGGCGAAGCCAGCACCGTGCGGGCACTGACCTTTGCCGAAGTCTATGAGGTCGGCCAGCAAGCCCTCGCCAAGCTGATGAAGGATCGGCCGAGCATGGTCGACGAGATCAGTGTCACGCTGTCTCGTCGCGCCAAGGGCACCGCGGCAGATGCCACCTTATCGACAGAGCTATCCTCGGCATCCTGGCTGGTGACACGTATCCGGCAGCTTTTCGAGGTCCCGCACGTTTGAGGCGCATCACCCAGCGACAAAGCCGCATGCTCGACCGCTAAAGCTGAACGCTCCTCAGTGTCTCCAGCCCGTCGGCCGTACGGCGCAGCAACGCCAGCTCCTCGACCCTGCCATGCATCGGCAGATGCTGCCGTTCGACGATGCGGGCGACCTGCTCCGCCTCCGCCGCGCGTTCGAACAGGCCGAGCGTGAGGTGCGGCTCGAACGGTTCTCCGTCTGCCTGGCTGTTCAGCACTTCATGCAGCTCGGTGAGTTCGGCTGCGCCATCTGTCGGCGTCGCGTAGAGATAGGCGCCACGCGACGGTGGCGGCAGGTCGTGGCGCACCAGGCGTTCCAGCACGAACCAGAAGGGCCGCTGCCGGAGGTCATCCAGCGCGGCCCTCAAGGCGGCTTCCCGGTCGGCTGGCGCGCCGAACACCAGGGTGAAATGCGGGCCGATCAAGTCGGCCTCGCGCGGATGGTACTGCGCCCTGAGCCGGCGCAGGGCGGTCTCGTCGGCCTCGGCCAGGACCGGCCAGGCCACGACATAGAGCATCAGCTATAGCTCTTGGCCATGCCCAGCGCCGGATCCATTGCCGCGCCATAAGGCGGGAACGGATAGCGCAGACCGTTCTTGCCAAGCTGGACCATGCCTTCGATCGCGCGCAGGAATTCGTCCGGCGGGCAGGCCATCAGCAGCTCGTCGTCGGCCACGCCGCCGTAGCGGCGCTCGGCGAAGCACGGCAGCGACAGCGACGTCTGGCGCGTGGCAAGCGCCCGGCCCCAGGAGTCGGCGCAGGCACTCTCGCCGGTCACGGTGAAGTCGTAGCGGCGATAGCGATGATACTGCAGCCCATTGATGAAGTAGATCATCTGCCCCGGCGAGCCATAGAACAGGCAGATATCCGGCGGATCGAGACGGCCGGAGCGCAGTGGCGCCACGACCAGCCCGTTGTAGGTCCCGTGCGGCACGCGCGGCATCTGGGCCTGGTGCGCCGCCGATGCTTCCTTGTTGCCGAACCACACACCGTTCATGTGGTCGCCCGACAGGAAGCCCTCGCCCGGATGGTTGAGCCCGACCACGCCGCCGCAATTGCCGCCGCGCGTGTTGTCGACGGTGATGCCGAGCGTGAAGCCGTACCAGCGCGCCTGGGTCACCATCTGGCACATGGTGAACTTGAAACCCTCTGTCGGCTTGCGCAGGCCCTTGATCTTGTCCATCTCGGCCGGATCCTCGAACAGGCGCATGCCGATCGGCTGGGTGCGAATGCGCAAGAGGTCGATCAGCTTGGCACTCGCCTCGCTCAGCATGGCGCCGGTGATCTTCTCCGGCGGCGACCACGGCGCGGTCTTGTAGCCCGGGGGCAGGGTCTGGACGTTCATCTACTCCTCCATCCTTCAGTCTTCTCAACCTTACGGCGATAGTGATCGCATTCAGGGCCGGCTGCCTAGGGGGCTCTTCGGCCGGCGTTCACCTGTTGAACGTCTTCCTTGTCAGACGCTGACGTCGCCGCCGGCAAGGCCGCGTTGCATTTCGCGCGCGATATTTTGCGCCGCGGTACGCAGCGTCGACAGGCATTCCTTCGCGATAGCCTCCGGCGTCGACATCTTGGGCAGAAAGACCACGTTGAGACAGGCCATGGCCCGGCCGTCGATCAGGACAGGCACGGCAATCGCCCCCACGCCCGGCGGCAAGCGGGCATCACGCACCCCGTAACCGCGCGCCTTCGTCCGGGCGATCTCCGCCATCATGGCCTCACGTTCGGCAGCGTCGACGAGCTGCGCCAGAATGCGCTCGCGCTCCTCGCCGTCGCACCAGGCGAGATAGGCCACGCCCGAGGCGGAGCGGAAGATCGACGAGGCCATGCCGTCGTAGCGCGTGTTGATGTTCAGTCCCGACCGGTCGCGATTGGATGTCAGCACGATCATGTTCTCGGCACTGCGCACCATCAGGTCCGACGGCCAGCGGATCTGCCGCATCAGACGCCGAAGACGCGGCTGGGCGATCGCCGTCAGCCAGGCATTGTAGTCGAAGCCGGCAGACAGCGCGGCCACCCGCGGCGAGGCGCCGTAGCGTGCGCTGCCCGGCAGCCGCGCTACATAACCTGCCCCTTCCAGCGTCTCCAGCAGACGGATCGCGGTCGCTCGTGGCAGGTGCGCTTCCTGGGCCAGCTCGGCGACCGAACGGGGGCCGCCGCGGTTGACCGCCGCCAGCAGGTCGAGGCCGCGCAGCACGGCGCGCACGGGCTCGAAAGTCGGCGGGCGGGCGGAGCGGCGCGTGTTCACCTGGTGAACATTAGAGCAATCCCGCCTCTAGGCAATCGATACCGGCAGCGGAGAATGCCGGCTCGTGCCTGGGTGTGGCACCTCCTCTCCTTCGCGAAGGTCGCGAAGGAGGCGGCGACATGAGGGAAGACGATGCGGTCGAAATTAAAGCGCCTGAAATTCATTAGCATTCTCGCGGCACTGGCGGCGCTTCAGGCAGTTCCACCGGCTGCCGCGCAACAGGCCTATCCCAACAAGCCGATCCGCCTGATGGTCGCCTATGCACCCGGCGGTTCCGCCGACATCATGGCGCGCCTGCTTTCCGAGCCGCTGGGCCGTGCGCTGGGCACGACGGTCGTCGTCGAAAACAAGCCCGGCGGCGCCGGCATCGTCGGCAGCGAGGCTTGCGCCCGCGCACCGGCCGACGGCTACACGATCTGTTTCGGATCGACCACGACGCATTCGATCCTGTTCTTCCTGCATGGCGGCAAGCTGCCCTACGACCCGCTGAAGGATTTCACCGCGCTGACTCTCGTCGGCACGCAGCCCAACGTCATCGCGGTCAACCCCAAGATCCCCGCCACCACCCTGCCGGAGCTGATCGCCTGGGCAAAAGCCCATCCGGGCGCCGGCTACGCCACGGCGGGAATCGGCACCTCGAACCATCTGATCGGCGCCTCCCTCAACAAGGAAATGGGCCTCGACATCTCCCATGTGCCCTACCGCAGCGGCGGCCTGGCCACCGGTGCTGCCGTGGCCGGCGAAGTGCCGATCGTGATCGACCAGATCTCGACCGTCCTGCCCTTCCTGGCCAACGGCAAGCTCCGCCCCATCGCCGTCACCAGCCCCAAGCGCTCGCAACTCCTGCCCGAGATCCCCTCGATCACCGAGACCGCACTACCCTCGATCAAGATCGACTCCTACCAGGCGCTGTTCGCACCGGCCGGCCTGCCGCCAGACCTGGTTCACAAGCTGAACGATGCGATCCGCAAGGCGCTCTCCGACCCGGAGATCCGCAAGCGCCATCTCGAGCTCGGCATCGAGCTGGTCCTGAATTCCTCCGAGGACTTCACCGCCTGGCTGCGCGAGACCTCGCCACGCTGGCAAGAGCTAGTCACCCTTTCCGGCGCCAAAGTGGAGTAGCCACCATGATCCGCGTCGCGTCCGACATCGGCGGCACCTTCACCGATCTCGCCCTGGAGCGCGACGGCTGCATCTTCAGCACCAAGGTCCCGACCACACCGACCGAGCCCGACAAGGCCGTGATCGAAGGCCTGCAGCACCTGCTCGCCGAGAGCGGCACGGCGGCGGCGGAGATCGGTCTCTTCATCCACGGCACGACACTCGCCACCAACGCGGTGATCGAGCGCAAGGGCGCCCGCACCGTGTTCGTGGGCACTGCCGGGCTTACCGATTCGCTCGAGATCGGTCTCGAGAACCGCTTCGATCAGTACAATCTCAACATCGAGAAGCCGCGTCCGCTGGTGCCGCGCCCGCTGCGCTTCGGATTGCAGGAACGCATCGCCGTCGATGGTTCGGTGGTCGAAGCCCTGGCCGACCGAGGCCTGGAGCAGCTGGAGGCCTTCGTCCGCGATCAGGCCGCGGAAAGCGTCGCGGTCTGCCTGCTCCATTCCTACCTCAACGATTCGCACGAGCGGCGGGTCGGTGAGCATCTGCGGCGCGCCTTTCCTGGCCTCGCCGTATCGCTGTCGAGTGAGATCTCGCCCATCGCCGGCGAGTACGAGCGCGGCACGACAGTCTCAGCCAACGCCTACGTCCAGCCGCTGATGGCGCGCTACCTGGAGCGCCTGCAGGCCCGCATTGCGCAAATGGGCATCACGGCACCCATGCTGGTGATGATGTCGGAGGGCGGTCTCACCTCGGTCGAGACGGCCTGCCGCTTTCCGGTGCGCCTGATCGAAAGCGGACCGGCCGGCGGCGCCCTGCTGGCTGCCTCGATCGGCCGACGGCTCGGCATCGACCGGCTGTTCTCCTTCGACATGGGCGGCACGACCGCCAAGATCTGCCTGATCGACGACGGCGTCCCGGAATTCGAGACCTCGTTCGAGGTCGACCGCTCCTATCGCTTCGCCAAGGGAAGCGGCCTTCCGTTGAGAATTCCCGTCGTCGATCTGGTGGAGATCGGCGCCGGTGGCGGCTCGATCGCGCGCGTCGACAGCCTGGGCAGCGTTCGCATCGGTCCAGACAGCGTCGGCAGCGAGCCGGGGCCGGCTTGCTTCGGCAAGGGCGGCATCTTCCCGACCGTGACCGATGCCGACCTGGTCATCGGCAAGATCGACCCGGCCCGGTTTGCCGGCGGGTCCCTCGTTCTCGACCGAAAGGCCGCGGCGGCAGCCATCGCCACCGGCATTGGCACGCCGCTCGGCCTCGACGATGTTGCCGCGGCGGCGGCGATCGCCGAAATGGTCGACGAGAACATGGCCAATGCCGCTCATGTCCACGCCACTGAAAAAGGCAAGGACATCGCGGGCTACACCATGGTCGCCTTCGGCGGTGCTGCGCCCCTGCATGCCCTGCGGGTTGCCGAGAAGCTCGGCATCGAGCGGATCATCATCCCGCCCAACGCCGGCGTCGGTTCGGCGATCGGCTTCCTGGTCTCTCCGGTCTCCTACACGACCCGGCGCACGCACTACATGCGCCTGGCCAACCTCGATCTCGCCACGGTGCGTCGCCTTCTCGAGGAGATGCATGCCGACGCCGAGCAGCAGGTCCGTTCCGCGGTTGCCCACGGCGAGCTCACCGAGGAGTGGAAGACCTTCATGCGCTATGTCGGCCAGGGCCACGACATCGCCATCCGCCTCGATGGCACGCCCGGGGAGATCGCCTCGCCCCGCCTCGCCGCTGAGCTCATCGGCCGCTTCGAAGAAGAATATCGCCGCCAGTTTGGTCGCACGCTCGACGGCAATGCCATCGAGATCGTCGGCTGGGCCTACAAGCGCGCCATCATGCGCCGCGATGCCGAGACCATCTGGTCGACTGAGCCCCCGAGCGGCACACCGCAACCGGAACGTCGCCACGCTCTCTTCGATCCGGTAAGTGGCAGGACCGTGTCGGCGCTTGTGGTCGACCGGCAAGGCATGACCCAGTCGCCGCGGCCGGGGCCTGTCCTGATCGTGGAAGCACAGACCACGGTCGTGATCCCTGACGGGTTCGAGGCGTCGCGCGACGACAGCGGCTGCATCCTGGTGCAGCAGCGCCGCAAGCGCTCGACCCAGTCGTCAGGTCAAGGCGCGCTCGCCAACCAGATCATGTGGAACCGCCTTCTGTCCGTGGTCGAGGAGCAGGCGCAGGCGCTGATTCGCACCTCGTTCAGCTCGGTGGCCCGCGAAGCCGGCGACCTTTCGGCCGGCGTCTTCACGCCCGACGGCCGGATGATTGCCCAGGCCGTCACCGGCACGCCGGGGCATGTCAATTCGATGGCGCAGTCGGTGTTCCATTTCCTCAAGGCCATTCCACTGGAGCACTGGCACGAGGGCGATGTCGGCATCACCAATGACCCCTGGAGTGGCACTGGACACCTCAACGACTTCTGCGTGGTCACACCGGCCTTCCGCGATGGCCGCCTCATCGGCTTCTTCGCCTGCACCACCCACATCATGGATGTCGGCGGTCAGGGCGCCGGGTTCGAGGGCCGCGACATCTGGCACGAGGGGCTGCGCATCCCAATCGTGAAGCTGATCGAGCGCGGAACCCTCGACACCAAGCTGGTCTCGATCCTGTCGACCAACGTGCGGCTGCCGCAACAGGCGATGGGCGATATCATGTCGCTGGTCGCGGCCAACCATACCGGCTGCGTGCGGCTCGACCGCATGTGCGAGGAGTTCGGCCTCGCCGACCTCGACGCACTCGCCGACTATATCTTCGAACGTTCCGCCGCCGGCATGAGGGCGGCGATCGAGGCGCTCCGGCCCGGCACCTGGCGCGCCGAGCTGCAGATGGACGGCGTCGAGCGGCCGATACGCCTGGTCGCCGACATGACCATCGGTGACGGAGCGATCCGCGTCGCCCTGTCGGGCGAGCTGGCCCCCTCTCTCAAAGGCATCAACGTCCCCTACTGCTACACCGACGCCTATGCGAGCTACGGCGTGCGCTGCCTGGTCGGACCGGAGATCCCCAACAACTTCGCCTCGCTGGCGGCGGTCCGCATCGAAGCGCCCGAGGGCTCGATCCTGAACGCGATCGATCCCGCCCCCGTCACCTCGCGGCACATGATCGGCCAGATGCTGCCCGACCTGATGCTCGGCTGCCTGAGTGCCGCCGATCCCGCGATCGCTCCGGCCGAGGGCAGCGGTTCCTTGTGGAACATCCGCCTGCTGCGCCAGGGCGTGACGAACGCCGCCAGTCATCCCCGCTTCATCTCGCTCTTCTTTCATGCCGGCGGCGTCGGCGCCCGGCCCGGCCTCGACGGGTTGTCGGCAACGGCCTATCCGAGCGGCGTGCGCTCCATCCCGGTGGAACTCGCCGAACGCAACGCGCCTGTCCTCTATGTGCGCAAGGAATTGCGCACCGACTCCGGCGGCGCCGGCCGCTGGCGTGGCGGGCTGGGACAAGTCATCGAACTGCGCGCCCGCGACGGCGGCGACATGACCCTGGCCGCCATCTTCGAGCGTGTCGATAACGCCGCACGCGGTCGCCATGGCGGCGTTGACGGGAGGCTGGGCAAGGTAAGCCTGAAGATGGCCGGCCCGCTGGCAGCCAAGGGCCTGCAGACCGTTCCTGCTGACGATACCCTGGTCGTCGAGAGCCCCGGCGGCGGCGGCCTCGGCGATCCTCTCGCGCGGCCACCCGAGACTGTCCGGGCCGACGTCCTGGCCGGCTATTGCAGCCTCGTCGAAGCCCGCACCGCCTACGGCGTCGTCCTCAATGACGACCTCTCGCTCGACGACGCCGCGACGGGAATCCTGCGCCGTCGTCGTCAGCGGTAGAAGGCGCTGGGCGGCATGCCGAAATGCTTGCGGAACATCGCGGTGAAGGCGCTCTGGCTGGCGTAGCCGCTGTCGATCGCGACATCGATGATCCGCTCACCGCGGGCGAGGCGTTCGAGCGCGAAGAGTAGCCTCGCCTGCTGGCGCCATTGCCCGAAGGTCATGCCGGTTTCCTTCGCGAACAGCCGATGGATCGTCTTGGCCGTCACGCCGAGCCGGTCCGCCCATTGCTCGGCCGTCGTGTCGTCGTCCGGCCTGGCGCTCAGTTGCGTGCAAACCATTTGCAGGCGGGAGTCGCGCGGCATCGGAAGATGCAGAGGCAGTACCGCCAGTTCCCGTAGTTCGTCGAGCAGTAGAAGCAGCAGGCGTTCGTCGCGGCCACCCGACGCATAGTCGGTCGGGATGTCGACGGCCGCGACGATCAACTCGCGCAGCAGCGGTGAGACGGCAAGAACGCAACTCTCGCGCGGCAGATGCGGCGCGGCGTCGGGGTCGACAAAGACCGTGCGGATCCTCACCTCGCCACACATATGCGCCTCGTGCTCCAGGCCGGCGGCCAGCCAGACCGCGCGATTGGGCGGCACCACCCACGACCCTGCGCCGGAACGGACGATCATCACGCCTTCGATGGCATGCAGAAGCTGGTTGCGGGGATGGGCATGCCATCCCGTCGAGCTGCCGCTCGGGTAGTCGACCTCCATTGCCGCCACGGGCCGCGACGTTGCCTGGTAGCCGAGATGCCGGGTCGTCAGTTCTTCGAGCATGTCCTAATCACGCTATATATGGTCACTTTAGCGTGAGACAGACATACATGCCATCTCCTATTCCCGACGGCTCATTGCTCTCGGGAGGCCTCATGCAGAGACGCCACGCGCTCCTTCTCTACCCCTTCTTCGCCATTGTCCTGTGGGCGGGAAACGTCATCGCTTCCCGGCTTTCGGCCCATACGATTGGCCCCCAGGCGATCACCTTCTATCGCCTGCTTCTGGCCGTCGCCTTGATGAGCCTGTTCGTGGGTCTCCCCGCCTGGCGCAACCGTTCGGTTCTCTGGCCGCTGCTCGGCCCTTTCGCGATCCTGGGCTTTCTCGCCATGTGCCTGTTCCAGTGCCTGTCCTATCTGGCCGCCGAAACAACGACAGCGACCAACATGGCAGTGTTCACGGCGCTCACGCCGTTGCTCACCGTTGCGCTCAGCGCGCTACTGCTGGGCGAAGCGCCGACCTTCGGAATGGTCGGCGGCGGCGTCCTGTCTCTGGGCGGCCTGGTCTATCTCGTCAGCAGCGGCCATCCGCCAGCTCTGCTGCAGAGTGGCGTGCATCCCGGCGACTTGCTGATGCTCGTGGCTGCGCTCGTCTACGCGCTCTACGGCGTGCTGCTGAAGCGCTGGAACCTGCCGGTCGGAGGCTGGCAGTCGACCTACATGCAGGCGCTTTGCGCGCTCGCAATCATGTTTCCCGCCTTCCTCGCAACGCCTGCACCGCTGCGCCAGCTCAACAGCGAAACCGTGGCCCTGATCGCCTATGCCGGCGGTCTCGCCTCGGTGGTCCTGCCCTTCCTCTGGATCCGCGGCGTGCAGCATCTCGGCCCCAACCGCTGCGCCGTGTTCATGAACCTGCTGCCGGTCCTCACGGCCGCGGCCGCGATCGTCATGCTGGGCGAACCAGTGCGGCCCTTCCACGTGATCGGCGGCGGCCTGGTGCTCGCGGGCGTCGCCCTCGCTCAGACATTCAAGCGGCCGATCCTTCGCCGCAAGGCAGCCGCCACGACAGCTACGTGAGGTTCAGGCCGCCATCGGCGATCACGATCTCGCCGGTGAGATAGTCGCTGGCGCAGAGCATGGCGACAACGTCGGCGATATCCTCGGGCTTCGCCGGGCGCTTCATCGGCGACTTGGTGTTCCAGAGCTCGTAGGCCGCCTCCCAGCTCGTGCTCATGGGGGTGTCGACCAGGCCCGGCGCCACGCAGTTCACGCGGATCGCCGGCCCCAAGGTGAGCGCCAGCAGCCGGGTCGCGTGATGCAGTGCGGCCTTGGCGGCGGCATAGGGGATCGATGAGCCCTTGGGCCGCACGGCGGCGTGCGTGCCGATATTCACGATTGAGGCCGGACGGCCTTCCGCTGCCGACTGACGCAAGGCGGCTTCGGCTTCGGCGATCAGCATCCACGGCGCAATCACGTTCACGTCGAACATGCTGCGCCACACCTCCGGCGTTGCCGCCTTGAGGTCGGCATGCGGGAAGCGCGCGACGATGCCGGCATTGTTCACCAGCACATCGAGGCGGCCATGATGGGCCACGACCTCGCGCACCAGCCGACCGGCCTGCTCGACCTCGGCGAGGTCGACCTGGTGGTAGCTGGCGCCGGGCAGCTCCGCTGCCATCGCTTGCCCAAGTTCGGGCTGGCGACGGCCGTGCAGCGCTACCTTGTAGCCGTCGCGTGACAGGCGGCGCGCGATGGCTTCACCGATGCCCGAGGTCGAACCGGTGACGAGTGCGACACGATCAGACATGCGCCTTCAGGGCCTCCAAGGTCTCGTCCGGGCGCTCGACCATCATGAAGTGGCCCGAGTTCGCAACGACCACCGTCTTCGCTCCGGGGAGGGCGGCGGCCAGCGCCTTGCCCTTGCCGGCCGGTGTCATGAGGTCGCCGTCGCCGAGAACCAGCACCGTCGGGCATGTCACGGCGGCGGCCCGTTGCGGCGCGTCCTTGTAGGCGTTGCAGGCCGCCAGATCGCTATGGATCACGTCGGGCCGGTTGCCGGCCAGCACAGCAAGCGACTCGCGACGCAACCAGAGACCGGGCGAAACCATGCCGCCCTTGTGCAGCGCGTTGCCGATGCCCCAGAAGGTCATCAGCTCCTGCACCTTCAACGTGTTGGCCTTGGCCGACTCCAGCATCTCGGGATGCACGGGCATGTCGACCGCGACGCCACACAAAGCGAGCGCCCTCACCTTGTCTGGGTGCCGCGCGGCACAGTCGAGCGCCACCAGGGCGCCCATGGAGTGGCCGACCAGCGCCGCCTGCTCGAGGCCAGCGGTCTCGATCAGGCGCGCCGTCCAGTCGGCCATGGCGGCGATGCTGTCGAGCGCCGGCCCCTCCGAGCGGCCGTGCGCCGGAAAATCGACCGCCAAAACGCTGCGACCGTGATGGGCGAACCAGCGGGTCTGCAGGCGCCAGGCGGTGCGGTCGAAGCCCGCGCCGTGGAGAAAGACGACCGCAGGTTTGGCCGGGTCGAATTCGGTGCCGCCGGTCGTCGCGAAGACGGTCCGGCCGTCGACGATGAGGTTCATCGGTCAGCCTTTCTGCGAGGCGCGCAGCGCCGGCCCGAGATCGTCGATCAGGTCGTCTGGATCCTCGAGCCCGACCGACAGCCTGATCATGCCCTCGCCGATACCGGCCTGCTGCAAGGCGGCGGCGTCGAGCTGGGCGTGCGTGGTCGAGGCGGGATGGATGACCAGCGACTTGGCATCGCCGACATTGGCGAGATGCGAGAAGAGCTTCAGCCTTTCGATGAAACGGCGACCGGCCTCACGGCCTCCCTTGATGTCGAAACTGAAGATCGAGCCGGTGCCCTTGGGCAGCAGCCGCTGCGCCAGCGCATGATCGGGATGGTCTTGCATGTCCGGCGAGGCGATGCGCTCGACCGCCGGATTGGCCTTGAGGAAGGCCATGACCTTGCGTGCATTCTCGACATGGCGGGCGACGCGCAGCGGCAGGGTCTCCAGCCCTTGAAGCAGGTAGAAGGCGGTTTGCGGCGCCATGCAGCAGCCAAAGTCGCGCACGCCTTCGGTGCGGGCGCGCATGATGAAGGCGTGCGGGCCGAACTCCTCGGCATAGTCGATGCCGTGATAGCCGGCATAGGGTTCGGTGAGAGTCGGGAATTTACCCGAGCCTTCCCAATCGAAGCGGCCCGAATCGACGATGACGCCGCCGATCGCCACGCCGTGACCGCCGATGAACTTGGTCGCCGAATGAAAGACGATGTCGGCGCCGAGCGTCAGCGGCCTGCAGAGCACCGGGGAAGCAAAGGTATTGTCGATCATCAGCGGAATCTTCGCGTCATGGGCGATCGCCGCGATGGCCGGAATATCCAGGACTTCGCCGCCGGGATTGCCGATCGTTTCACCCAGCACCAGTCGCGTGTTGGGCCGGATGGCCTTGCGGAAGCCGTCATGGTCGCCAGGATGCACGAAGGTCGAATCGATGCCGAAGCGCGGCAGGGTCAGCGCCAGCATGTTGCGGGTGCCGCCATAGAGAGAGGTCGACGCGACGATGTGGCTGCCGGCACCCATCAGGGTGGCGATGGCAATATGCAGCGCCGCCTGCCCGCTCGACACGCCGAGCGCACCGGCCCCCTCTTCGAGGGCCGCGACCCGTTCTTCGAAAACCGCGACCGTCGGATTGGAGATGCGGCTGTAGATGTGGCCGCCGACCTCGAGGTTGAACAGGCTTGCCGCGTGATCGACATCGCGAAAGACGTAGGACGTCGTCTGATAGATCGGCACCGCCCGTGCGCCCGTCACCGGGTCGGGATGTTGCCCGGCATGGAGGGCAAGCGTGTCGGGCCTTAGGAACTTCGCATCGACCACGGTATCTCCCCTGTCCTTTACTGTGCCGTCCAGCCGCCGTCGGAAACGAGCTGGGTGCCCTGCATGTTCGACGCGGCGTCGGAGGCCAGGAACACGGCCAGGGCGGCGATCTGTTCGGGCTTGGTGAACTGCAGCTGCGGCTGCTTCTCGGACAGCAGCTCCTTGCTGGCTTGCTCGACCGAGATGCCCTGCGCCTTGGCACGGGCATCGATCTGGGCCTGCACCAGCGGCGTCAACACCCAGCCCGGGCAGATCGCATTGCAGGTGACGCCGGTATCGGCGCATTCCAGGCCGACAACCTTGGTCAGGCCGATAATGCCGTGCTTGGCCGCGACGTAGGCGCTCTTCTGCGCCGAGGCGACAAGGCCGTGTGTGCTGGCGACGTTGATGATTCGGCCCCAGCGCTTCTGCTTCATCAGCGGCAGGGCAGCGTGGATCGTGTGGAACGACGAACTGAGATTGACGGCGATGATGGCGTTCCACTTTTCCGTCGGGAACGCCTCGACCGGCGCGACGTGCTGGATGCCGGCATTGTTCACCAGGATGTCGACGCCGCCCAGGCGACTTGCCGTGTCCGCGACGAGAGTTTCGATCTCGGCAGGCTTGCTCATGTCGGCACCGTTGTAAGCCGCCTTCACTCCATGGGTGGCGGCGATCTCGTCGGTGAGCCGGGCGATTGCCGCCGCGTCGCCGAAGCCGTTCAGCATGACGCTGCAACCTTCGGCGGCAAAAGCGCGGGCAATGGCGAGGCCTATGCCGCTGGTTGATCCGGTAACCAGCGCGACTTTAGCTTTCAACGACATGAGCTCTCACTTCTTGAAGAAGGCGGCCGCCGCTGCGGCGTGGCTTTGCTTGGATTTTATCTTTTCCTCGACGCGCGCGATTTCGGCCTTGAGGACCGCGACATAGTCTTTCAGGTCCTCGATGTTCAGGGCATCGAGATTCCTGGGTTGCGGCTTCTTCTGCCGAGGGTCGAGATCGTCGAGGTCGAAGGCCATAGCGCGGCTCCACGGAAGCGGCTAAGGGAGGACTAGCACTGCTCCCCTCGCTTCGAAAGGCCGACCATGAGCGCTTTGCCCGCAACGATGACCTGCGTCGAAATCACCAAGCCGGGCGGGCCGGAGGTGCTGGTGCCGACGACACGCGCGGTGCCACAGCCCAAGGCCGGCGAAATCCTGATCAAGGTTGCGGCGACGGCTGTGAACCGCCCCGACCTCGCGCAGCGCGCCGGCGCCTATCCGCCGCCACCGGGCGCGTCCGACCTGCCGGGGCTGGAAGCCGCCGGCACCGTTGCGGCCCTGGGCGACGGCGTCAGCGGCTGGGCGGTCGGCGATTCGATCTGCGCCCTGACGCCGGGCGGTTCTTATGCCGAGTATTGCACCGTGCCCGCGCCGCAGTGCCTGCCGGTGCCGAAGGGCTTCGACATGCTGCACGCCGCGGCACTGCCCGAGAACTACTTCACCGTGTGGCACAACCTCTTCGAACGCGGCCGACTCGAGGCCGGCGAGAAGGTGTTGATCCATGGCGGGGCGAGCGGCATCGGCACCACGGCGATCCAGCTCGCCAAGGCGTTCGGCGCGACGGTCTTCACCACCGTTCGCACGCCGGAGAAAGCCAAGGCGGTGACGGCACTCGGCGCCGACCGCGCCATCCTTTACAAGGACAACGACTGGGCAGCCGAGGTGAAGAAACTCTCGGGCGGCGTCGATGTCGTGCTCGACATGGTGGCCGGCGACTACCTGCCGAAGAATCTCGGCCTGCTGAAGCTCGACGGCCGCTGCGTCGTCATCGCCGTCCAAGGCGGTGCCGCCGCCACGATCAGTGCCGGCATCCTGATGGTGAATCGCCTCACCCTGACCGGTTCGACCCTGCGGCCGCAGAGCATCGAGAACAAGGGCCGCATGGCGCGCGGCCTGAAAGAGAAGGTCTGGCCGCTGCTCGAGAGCGGCAAGATCAAGCCGATCCTCTTCAAGACCTTCCCGCTCACCCAGGCTGCGGCCGCCCATGCCGAGCTGGAGCGCGCCGACCATGTCGGCAAGGTCATGATGACGGTCTGAAACAACCGTCGCGCGCAGCGATCAAACAAAAGCCCCGGCAGGCCATCTGGCTTGCCGGGGCTTTTTCTTGGCTGGGTTGCCGAATGAAACGTCGGCAACAGCTCAGTCGTGCGAGGTTTCGTCGACGTCCGGCTGATCGGCTTCCCCCGGATCGGCGGCAGGCGCCGCTTCGTCTTCCTGCGGCGCACCGGCGCGGGCAGCCTCGCGCTTGCGCGCTGCATCCTCTCGCGCGGCTTTGCGACGGGCCTTGTCGACGGCGTCGTTGAGGTCCTTCAAGGTGCAGAGCCCCAACGTCACCGGGTCCCGCGGGCGCACGTTCTGCATGTTCCAATGGGTGCGATCGCGAACCGACTGGACGGTGCTCTTGGTCGAGCCCACCAGCTTGGCGACCTGGCTGTCCTGCAACTCGGGATGGACCTTCAGCAGCCAGGCGATGGCATCGGGACGATCCTGGCGCTTGGCGACGGGCGTGTAGCGAGGGCCTTTGGAACGGGCGACGGGCTCGGGCACGTCGCGGGCGCTGAGCTTCAGACGTGCGCCTTGGTCGGCCTCCGCCCGCTTGATCTCTTCCTTGGTGAGCTGGCCATTGGTCGTCGGATCGAGACCCGTCATACCGCCTGCGACCTCGCCGTCGGCGATCGCCTGCACTTCGAGCGGATGCAGGCCGGTAAAGGCCGAAATCTGGTCGAAGGTCAGGGTCGTGTTTTCGACCAGCCAAACGGCGGTCGCCTTGGGCATCAAGACTTGCGGCATGAATTCACTCTCCTCGCCCGGATATAGAGGCCACCTCCGGCCCCGCCAACCCGAAAAGCGTCCGCCCCCATCGCATAGCTGTGATGGGCCGGCTGAAAGGGCTGTCAGAAATGGAAACGGCCGGGGTTACCCCCCGGCCGCTCCTCGAAGACTTGGCTTCGGATCGTCTTACTGAATGACGATCTCGACGCGGCGGTTCTGCGGCTCGCGGACGTTCGGGCCGGTCTGGACCAGCAGACCCTGCTCGCCACGGCCGATGACCGAGATCGCCGTTGCCGGCACGCCTTCACGCACCAGGGCGTCCTTGACGGCATTCGCACGACGCAGCGACAGCGCCATGTTGTACTGCTCGGAGCCCGACGTATCCGTGTGGCCGGTCGCCGTGATGCGGGCGTTACCCTTGGTCTTGAAGGCCTGGGCAGCCTGCTTGATCGTGTTCAGAGCCTGGGCCGACAGGTTCGAGCGGTCCCAATCGAAGAACACCATGTAGGACGGCGGCGCAACGGCCGGCGGCGGCGGCGGCGGAGCGGCCGGAGCCGAACCGAACTTCAGCTGCAGGCCGAGCATGAGGCTGAAGTTGTTGTTGCTCCAGGTCGTGCTGCCCCAAGCGGTGTTCACGCTCGGGTTGGTCGTGCCGTAATAGCGGCCGTCCAGGTTGATGCGGAAGTTGGTGTCGACGTTGTAGCTGACACCGATGATGCCCTGGTAGGCGAACTGCGTGCTGCCGAGCGAGCTGTTGCTGTCGACGAACGCGACACCGGCGCCGGCGCCGATGTACGGGGTGATCACCGAACCCGGCATGAAGTCGTACAGCAGGTTGGCGAGGATGCCGAGCTGACCGACCTGACCGTTGACCGCCGCGCCCGGGGCCCACAGGTTGGTGTTGTTCTGACGGTACACGCCTTCGATCTCGACGCGCGGACCCACGAAGTCGTAGCCGATCACGCCACCGACCGCCCAGCCCGTCTGCGGGCTGACGTTGACACCGGAGATCGTGGTGTTGAGCAGCCAGTTCACACCGCCTTCAGCACCGATGTAGATACCGGGCTGCGGCGACTGAGCTTGCGCCGCAACCGGCAGCGCAACCGCCGCCACGGCGGCCAGAAGAGCCTTCTTCATGAGAACTTCCCCTCGTAGTCGAAAAACTGGTCGAAACCGAAACTTTTTATCGAGTGTTCAGGCGGGCTTATATCGCTAGCCTCACGAGGTCTTATATACACACCACGTTTGGTGAGGCGCAACCAAGGCACGCCTGCCATCAAACGGTCATCCGGCCCCTGTGGCGAGCCGGCAACAGTGCCGTATTATCGGGTTTCCAGCACACCTTGTGAAGGCGCTGCACCGTAGCCGCTGTCACTACTAGATCTAGTGGTGGCAGCCCCGCTATTGCGGTCGACCGGAATGGGCATTCTGAGGCCGATGACACCCCCACCCGCCTCGCTTCGGCCATAGAGTTTTGGGCCGCTGAGCGATTCCGGCGCCGCATCATGCCGCTCTGCGAGATTGGGGTGCGGCAGCGGAACATCGGGGTCCGAAGCGCCTGGCGCCAGCAACTTTCCGACGATTTCGGCGCCACTGGGCTGCGTCTCGACTGAGGTCAGCGAGGAACGCGGCGGCGCCTTGGACGCAGCCGAAGAGGCCGGTCGCGGGCGAACAACCGGCGCGGCCACCACGGGCGGCGTCGACACTACCGATGGTGAGCCGGCCGATGCCGAGAGGGGTGAGGGCGGCTCGGCCGCTGCGACGGGGGCCCACACGGCCAATAGGCCGGCGACCGCCCCGGCCGCTAGCGCGACGGCGTACCTGCAAGGTGACGATTTCATTTCACCTTGCAGATGGTGCATTTCGCCGGGCTTTCCAACGCGGCATTTTGGATGCTTCCCCCAGTCATTCTGAGGTAAATCGCCATTCACCACAGTGATGGAGGAAATGGTATGGGCCAGTACAGCAAGGTCGAGACCGACGGCCGCCTGATGATCGTCACGATCAATCGACCCGAGGTCTATAATTCGCTTCACCCCATGGCCAACCAGGAGCTGGTCGAGGCGTTCGACGAATTCCAGACCAACCCCGATCTGTGGGTCGCAATCATCACGGGCGCCGGCGACAAGGCCTTCTCGGCCGGCAACGACCTGAAATACCACGCCGAGTTGCAGGCCAAGACCGGCAAGCGGCCCGTCCATCCGGCCAAGGGTTTCGGCGGCCTCGCCAACCGCTTCGACCTCGACAAGCCGGTGATCGCGGCGGTCAACGGCGTGGCCATGGGCGGCGGCTTCGAGATCGCCCTGGCCTGCGACATCGTCATCGCCTCCGACAAGGCGACCTTCGCCCTCCCCGAGCCCAAGGTCGGCCTGGCCGCCGGCGCCGGCGGTATGCAGCGCCTCTCACGCATGATCCCGCTCAAGAAGGCGATGGGCATGATGCTGACCGGCCGGCATGTCCCAGCCAAGGAAGGTCACGAGCTGGGCTTCGTCACCGAGGTGGTGCCGCACGCCGAGCTGATGACGGCGGCCAAGCGATGGGCCAACGACATTCTTGCCTGCTCGCCGATGTCGGTGCGCGCCACCAAGCAGGTCGTGATGCGCTCGCTGGACACGCCGTCGCTCGAGATCTCGATGCGCAATCAGCACTATCCGGCCTTCATCGCCATGGCCCAGAGCGAGGATACGGTCGAGGGTCCGAAGGCCTTCGCCGAGAAGCGCAAGCCCAACTGGAAGGGGCGCTGAAAAAGAAACGCAGGCTGCATTTGCACAGCGGCCGGGCCGCGTTGACTCGCAATCCTTCATCAATGAAGAGGTTTTCTTAATAAACGCTCATTGATGAAGGGAAACGCCATGTCTTCCAAGCTGCTCGGCCGCCGCCAAGTCACGATGGGAGCGACGATGGGCGTGGCGACACTCGCCACGCCGTTGCTGGTCAGGGCGCAGGAGCAGCCGATCAAGGTCGGCACGATCTTCCCGTTGTCGGGGCCGGCCGGTCCGAACGGCCAGGCCTGCACCCATGCAGTGCAGGTCGCGGCTGAAATGATCAACGCCAAGGGCGGCGTCCTGGGACGCAAGATCGTCCTGGTCAGCAAGGACGACGAGAGCACGCCGGCGGTGGGCGTGACGCGGGCCAACGAGATGGCCAACGAAAAAGTCGCGGTGGTGATCGAAGGCTGGAACAGCCCGGTGACACTCGCCATGCAACCCGTGCTGGCGCGCGCCGACATCCTCGACATCACGGCCGTCTCGAAGGCCGATCCGATCCTGGCCGGCCAAGCCAATCCTTTCGCGGTGCGCATCAACAGCTCGAACGGGCAGGACGGCTCTGTGATCGCCGACATCCTGGCGAACCGGCTGAATGCCAAGCGCATCGGCTTCCTCAGCCAGAACGACGCGTACGGCAACGGCGCACAGTCGGTGATCGAGGCCGAGCTCACCAAGCTCGGCAAGCCGTGGGAGAAGGTCGTCACCGAGCAGTTTCCGTTCAAGCAGACCGACTTCCGCGTCAGCCTCGCCAATGTGAAGCAGGCCAAGCCCGACGCCGTCGTGGCGATCAACTCGGCGGAGTCCTCGGGCATGCCGGCATTGATCCAGCAGTATCGCCAGGCCGGCATCGAGGGCACCTTGGTCGGCGCCGTCGGCACCATCCTGCCGACCGTGTTCAGGATCGCGGGTGAGGCGATGACCGGCGTGGTCTCAGCCGACATCTACTTCCCCGACCTGCCGCCGTTCGACGGCATCAAGGAGAACATCGAGTTCGTCGCTGCCTACAAGAAGGCGCACAACGAGCTGCCCGACAAAGGCGCGGCTCTGGGTGCGGCAGCCCTCGAAGTCTGGGCTAGTGCCGCCAACACGACCAAGAGCCTCGATCGCAAGACCGTCGCTGCCGCGATCCGCGGCAAGACGGTGCCGGGCACCATCCTGGGCAACCTCACCTTCGCCGCCAACGGCCAGGCGCAGCACAAGGATACCGTGTTCAAGGTCGTCGACGGCAAGACGGCGAAGCTCGAGGTCCTGAAGTAGTTGAACACCGCGGCAACGATCAGCAACGGGCGCCCTCACCTCGCCGTCGAAGGCCTGACCGTGCGCTACGGCGCGCTGACGGCCTTGTCCGACATGAGCTGGCAGGTGTCCGGCGGCGAAGTGCTGGGCATTATCGGGCCGAATGGTGCGGGCAAGAGCTCGTGCTTTGCAGCCGTGACCAACGCCGTGCGCCGCCAGGGTAGCGTAAAGCTCGACGGCCGCGACGTCGGCGATATGCCGACGCACGAGCTGGCGCGCCTCGGCCTGCGGCGTACCTTCCAGCACAACGCCTTCTTCGGCGAGCTGTCGCTGCTCGAGAATGCCGCCGCCGCCATGCTGCGCGAGCATTCGACTCCCCTCGCCCAGTCGCTGGCCCTGCCCTGGCGCGAGACGGCAACGCGCCGTCGCGGCGAAGCGGCCGCTGCCGAGCTGCTGTCCTCTTTCGGCATCGCCGCCTCGGAACACGGAAAGCGGCCGGGCGACATTGCCTACGGCACACAGCGCCTGCTCTCCATCGTGCTGGCCTACGGCGCCGGCGCACGCGCCTTGCTGATCGACGAGCCGGCGGCCGGCACCGGAGGCACCGACATGAAGATCCTCGCCGATCTGCTGATCGATCTGCGGCGCCGCGGCGTCGCGGTGGTGGTGATCGAGCACCACATGGACCTCATCATGGCGATCGCCGATCGCATCGTGGTGATCGACCAGGGCCGCAAGCTGGCCGAGGGAACGCCGGCCGAGATCCAGCGCAACGATGCCGTGCTCGAAGCCTATCTGGGCCGCGCCGCATGACCGCTGCCCTCGAAGCCCGAGGACTGACCGTCCGCTACGGCGGCAATCTTGCCGTCGACGGCATCGATGTCACGGTCGGCGCCGGCCACATGGTCGGCATGGTCGGTGCCAATGGTGCCGGCAAGAGCACACTGATCAATGCGCTGGCCGGCTGGTCGCGCGGAGCCCCGACCGTGCGCGGCGCCGTGCGGCTGGGCGAGCAATCGATGGACGGCCTGCCGCCGCATCGCCGCGCCCATGACGGCCTGGTGCTCGTCCCCGAAGGCAAAGGCATCTTCGCCGAGCTGACGGTGATGGAGAATCTTGCACTGGTGAAGCCGCCCGCCGACACGACCGGGCGCCATGCCTTCACCATGGACGACATCTTCGACCTCTTCCCGCGGCTCGCCGAGCGGCGCAGTCACAAGGGACGCATGCTGTCGGGCGGCGAGCGCCAGATGGTGGCGGTGAGCCGCGCCTTGCGTGCCGCACCGAAGGTGCTGCTGCTCGACGAGCCGTCGGCGGGCCTCGCGCCACGCCTGGTGCTCGAACTGCTGACAACCATGCGTGGCCTGGTCGATCGCGGCCTGTCGCTGCTGCTGGTCGAGCAGAACGTGCGTGCAACGCTCGAGCTGGTCGACGAACTCTACCTGCTGGAGCGCGGCAAGGTCGTCGCCAAGGGCACGGCCGCTGCCATGAAGAACGACCCGCGCATCCTCGAAGCCTATCTCGGAAGCCTCACCGCATCATGAACCGGCGGCCATGAATCTCGCGCAACAGCTCATCAACGGCCTGGTCCTGGGCTCCGGCTATGCCCTGGTGGCGATCGGCTGGACGGTGCTCCTGGGGGCCGCCCGGCTGGTCAACTTCGCCCACGGCCAGCTCTACATGCTGGGCGCCTTCGTCGCCTGGGCGGTCATGCACAAGCTCGGCGTGAGCTACTATCTTGCCGTGCCGCTCGCGGTGCTGGCACTCGGCCTGCTGGGCGTGCTCCTGCAGGTGATGATGCTGCCGTTGGTCATGCAGCAGAACCTCACCAGCCTGATGATCGTCACGTTGGGCTTCGGCTACGTCTTCACCGGCGGCGCCTCGAAGATCTTCGGCGGCGATCCGCAATCCTTCGTAAGTCCGCTGACGGCTGCCAGCATCCGCTTCGGTGAGGTCTGGTTCACCTGGGCCGACGTGGTGACGCTGGTGGGCACGCTGATCCTCTTCGCGCTGCTCTGGCTGGTCCTGAACCGGACGCGCACCGGGGCGATCGTCCGGTCGGTGGCCGAGGATCCCAAGCTCGCGCAGCTCTTCGGCATCAACGCAGCCTTCGTCTATATCGGTGTCTTCGTCTTCGAATGCGCCGCCGTCGCACTGGGCGCCGGCCTGGTGGCGCCGCGCAGCCCGATCCTGACCAGCATGGGCTTCGACGAGGTGATCCTGACCTTCGTGATCGTCGTGCTGGGCGGCATCGGCAGCGTCGGCGGTAGCCTGCTGGCCGGCTTCGGCCTCGGCATGTTCACCGCCCTGTTCGGCGCCCTGGTGTCGCCGGCCCATACGACGGCCGCCGCCTTCCTCGTGCTGCTGGCGGTGCTGGTGCTGCGGCCCGGCGGATTGGCGGCGAAATGATCAAGCGTCACGCCACCTCCTTCGCCCTGTTGCTGGCAGGCCTTGCCTACTTCGTGCCGAGCGTGGCGGGCGGCGCACCGGCCGCCTACACGGCCTGCACGACGATCGCCATCCTCGCCGTCATGGCCTACGGCGCCGATCTCGTCCTCTCCTATCTCGGTGAGGTGAGTCTCGGCCACACCGTCTTCTGGGCAGCCGGCGGCTACAGCGCCGCCATCCTGGCGGTGAATTACGGCTGGAACGGCTGGGCGACGGCCGGCGGCGCGGTGGTGGTGTCCCTCGTCTTCGCCTGCCTGCTCGGGCTCGCCACCTTGCGCACGCGAGAGTTCGTCTTCTCGCTGGTGACCTATGCCGCCGCCGTGGTCGCCATGGAGATCGCCTTCAACTGGTCCTATCTCGGCGGCTCGGACGGCGTCGTCGGTATCCCGCCGCTCGACCTGCCGCTTCTCGGCTGGAAGTTCGGCGGCGCCACCAACGACGAGCTGTGGCCGATCGCCTGGCTGCTGCTGATGGCGACGTTGCTGTTCATTCATCGCTTCCGCCGATCGCGCCTCGGCACCAGCGCTCTGATGGTGCAGATGAACCCCGACCTCGCGACCGCGCTGGGCGTCGACGCGCGTCGCGTGCGACTCGCCGTGTTCGTGACGTCCGCGCCGATCTCGGCATTGGCCGGCTGGCTCTACGCCTACCAGCGCGCCTATGTCGGCACCGACATGTTCGAGACCTACTTCCTGGTCCTGATGCTGACGGCGATCGTCATCGTCGGCCGGCGCTTGCTGCTCGGCCCGCTGATCGGCACGGCGCTGATCATCGTGCAGCAGAACTTCTTCTCGATCGGCGGCGACGGCGACAAGATCGTGCTGGGCGCCGTCCTCGCTGCGATCCTACTGCTCTGGCCCAAGGGCCTGGTCGGCTTCCTGGATCTGCTCGCCAACCGGCGCCGCCCCGCTCCGCAGAACGAGGACTGATTTTCCACCGCCCCCAATTCGCGCCTCGCAGTCGCTTGACTCATTTGGTCGGACCATTGAATATTCTTACCAATATTCGAAAAACGACCAAGGAGAGGAAATGCCCGTCGTCCCGCAAGGCTTCGCCCTGGGCGAAATGCTGGCCGTGCTGCTGGCGCGCGATATGGCCGATGGCGAGAAGGCGATCGTCGGCACCAACTCCGACATCCAGGTCGCCGCCTGCAACCTGGCGCGGGCGCGCCACGCCCCTCACCTCTGGTGGGTGTCGGGTCCAGGCGGCATGACCAACCCGACCGAGGGCATCGTCCGCCCCGCCGCCGATGCCGAGAACATCGCGGTCGCTCAGGCGGTGATGGACCTGCCGCAGATGATCGATTTCATCGACTGGCAGGTGCACTTCTTCGACTTCGCCATTCTGGGTGCCCTGCAGACCGACCGTTTTGGCAACATCAACACGGTCTGCGTCGGCGACCACGCCAAGCCGAAGCTGCGCGGCCCCGGCACCGTGGGCATCAGCGCGCTCTGCGGCCTCTCCAAGCGCTTCTACATCATGATGACGCGCCACGACCGCGGCGCCTTCGTCCCCAAGGTCGACTTCGTCTGCGGCGCCGGCCACATGAGCGGCGGCAGCTCGCGCACCGACGCCGGCCTGCCCGAGGGTGGCCCTCGCCTGGTCGTCACACCGCTCGGCGTCTTCGACTTTGAGCCGGCGAGCAAGGCCATGCGCGTGCACTCCCTGCACGAGGGCGTGACGATCGAGGAGGTGCGCGACAATACCGGCTTCGACCTCGTGGTGCCCGACAGCATCCAGCGCACGTCCCCGCCCGACGCCGAGGAATTGTTTGTCCTGCGCCGCGCCGTCGACACGACCGGCGTGCTCGCCGCCAAGTTTCCCTGGCCGAAAGCCAACTGAGGTCCGCCATCATGCACAACTATCATTTCGAGGAGCACCACCTGCTGCTGCGCGACCAGGTGCGCAAGATGGTGGAGAAGCACGTCGCCCCGATCGCCTCCGAGATCGACGAGAACAACCGCTTTCCCGACGAACTGGTCGAGATCTTCGGCGACATGGGGCTGCTGCAGCTCTGGGTGCCCCAGGAATATGGCGGCCCGGGCGGCGACCTCACCTCGGTCTGCCTGGTCAAGGAGGAGATCGCCAAGGTCTCCGAGTCGGCCGCCCTGCTCGCCGCCAACAATTCCTTCGGCCTGATCCTGCCGATCCTGAACTTCGGCACCGAAGAGCAGAAGCGGCACTATCTCGGCCTCTCGGCCAAGGGCCGCACCCTGACCGCCGTGGCGATCACCGAGCCCAACACCGGCTCCGACGTCTCCTCGATGAAGACGCGTGCGGTGAAGGACGGCGACAGCTGGGTGCTGAACGGCGGCAAGATCTACATCACCTTCGGCTCGGTCGCGCACTTCATCCTGGTGTTCGCCCGCACCAGCGAAGGCAAGGGTGCCAATGGCATCTCCGCCTTCATCGTCGACACCAAGAGCACGGGATTCTCCTTCGGCAAGGAGGACCGCAAGATGGGCATTCGCGGCGTGCCCAACGTGCCGATCTTCTTCGATAACGTGCGGGTGCCGGCCGAAAACATGATCGGGCCCGAAGGCCAGGCCTTCAAGACCTGCATGCGCATTCTCGATCTCAACCGCCCGACGGTCGGCGCGACCGCAGTCGGGTTGGCGCAAGGCGCGATCGACGTTGCCACCGACTATGCGCGGCAACGCCAGCAGTTCGGCCGGCCGATCGGCGAGTTCCAGGGCATCCAGTTCATGCTGGCCGACATGCAGATACAGACCGAAGCGGCGCGCTGCATGCTCTACGACTGCACGCGCATGGCCGACCGCCAGGATTGGGACGGCTTCTCGGCCAAGGCATCGATGGTGAAGTGCTTCGCCAGCGACACCGCCATGAAGGTGACGACCGACGCCGTGCAGATCTTCGGCGGCGCGGGCTACATGCGCGACTTCCCGGTCGAGCGCTTCATGCGCGACGCCAAGATCAACCAGATCTTCGAGGGCACCAACCAGATCCAGCGCCTGGTGATCGCCCGCCACATGCTGCGAGGCTGATCCCCCATGACGACCTCCATGACGACTTCGGCCAAGATCAAGAGCCTCGGCGACGTTCTCGCCGTCGTCGAAAGCGGCATGACCGTGGGCATCGGCGGCTGGATCTTCCACGGCCAGCCGATGGCCCTGATCCGCGGCCTGATCGCCAAGGGCGTGCGCGACCTGACCCTGGTGCCCGCCCCGGGCAGCATCGCGCCCGACATGCTGATCGGTGCCGGTTGCGTCAAGGAGACGGCTTGCGTCTTCATCAGCTTCGAGCATCTGGGGCTCGCTCCCAACTTCCGGCGCGCCGCGCAATCGGGCGCCGTGAAGGTGCTGGAAATGGATGGGCCGGGCATCGCCGGCGGCTTGCGCGCCGGTGCCTGCGACCTGCCCTACGGCTTGATCCCCGATCTCGGCACGGACCTGCCCAAGGTCAATCCCCAGGGTTACCGCAAGGCGCGCGTGCAGGAAGGCAGCCGACCGCTGCTCGAAGTGCCGGCGATCAAGCCCGACGTGCTGCTGCTGCACGGCCAGCAGGCCGACGAGGAAGGCAACGTGCAGTATTTCGGCGCGGGCTACTTCGACCTTCTGATGGCGCAGGCGTCCAAGCACGTGATCTGCTCGGTCGATCGCATCGTGCCGACGAGCACGGTCCGGCAGTCGGCACGGCTCACGAAGATCCCGTCGGCCTTCGTCGATACCATCGTGGTGACGCCGTTCGGCGCCCATCCCGGCTGCAGCCCCGGCCTCTACGATCAGGACGAGGCGCATCTCAAGGCCTATGTGGCGGCGAGCCGCGACCAGAAGTCGTTCGATGCCTATCTCGATACCCATGCGCGCGGCGGCGAGGCCGCCTATCGCGAGCGGATCGGGGCCGCCGCACTTGCCGGCCTGACCGCGGGCGATGGCGGCAATAGAGGGGCCGCGTCATGACCCAGGCCTTCGCGCCCCTCAAGCGTCATCGGCTGTCGGATCAGGTCTCGACCGAGATCCAGGCGCGGATCGCGTCCGGCGACCTGCGCTCGGGCGACAAGCTGCCGCCGGAGCGCGAGATGGCAGAGAGCTTCGGCGTTAGCCGCGGCGCGGTGCGCGAGGCGCTGCGAAGCCTCGAGCGTACCGGCCTCGTCGCGCTGCAGGCCGGCGCTCAGGGCGGCGCCTTCATCGGCGAGGGCAATCCCGAACTGATCGGCGACAGTTTCCGCAACCTCTATCAGCTCGGCAGCGTCTCGCTCGACGAGCTCACCGAGGCACGGCTGTGGCTGGAGACGACGGTGACGCGCATCGCCTGCGCCCGTGCCACCGACCAGGACATCGCCGCGCTGACCGCCAATGTCGACGAGGCCGAGCGCCTGCTGCTGGCCAAGCGCTACAACGACAAGATCGACGTCCATATCGAATTTCACAGGCTGCTGGGCCGCGCCACCCACAACGCCGTCATGGTCATGCTGATGGACGCGCTGATGCAGGTGATGCGCGACTTCGCCCACAGTGCCGGCGGCGAGCGTAACGATCTCACCATCAGGGCGCGGCGGCGTTTCCTCGCGAAGCTCGGGGCGCGTGACGCCGACGGTGCGGTGGCAGCGATGACCGAGCATCTCGAAAGCCTGCAGGTGCGCTACCGCGATCGCATGAAGACGGGGGCGCGGCGATGAAGCCTCCAATGGCTCCCTCGACAAGCCCCCTCGCCGGCCTGCGCGTTCTCGACTTCACCAGCATGATCGCCGGCCCCTACTGCACGCGCCTGCTGGCCGATTGCGGCGCCGAGGTGCTGAAGGTCGAGGAGCCGCACGGCGACCACATGCGCAGCCGCCCGCCGCTGCGCGACGGCCACAGCACCTATTTCGGTCATCTCAACGCGGGCAAGAAGAGCGTCGTGCTCGACCTCAAGAGCGATGCCGGCCGTGAGGCCGCGCGCCGGCTGGCGGCGTCGAGCGACGTCGTGGTCGAGAACTTCCGGCCGGGCGTGATGCGCCGGCTCGGCCTCGACTATCCGACGCTGGCCGGTCTCCGGCGCGACCTGATCTACTGCTCGATCTCGGGCTTCGGCCAGAGCGGCCCGCGCGCCGAGCAGCCGGCCTATGCGCCGGTGGTCCATGCCGCCAGCGGCTTCGACCAGGTCCAGTTCTCCTATCAGGACGATCAGCCGAAGCCGGCAAAGACCGGCATCTTCGTCGCCGACGTCCTGGCTGCCGTCTACGCCTTCGGTGCGGTGCAGACGGCACTGGTCGGCAGGTTGCGCCATGGCAACGGCCAGTTCATCGACGTGGCGCTGATGGATTCGATGATCAACCTGCTGGTCTTCGAATGCCAGGAGGCGCAATTCCCGTCCAAGGAGCGCCGTCCGCTCTACGTACCCATGCAGGCGCGCGACGGCTTCGTGATCGTGGCGCCGGTGAACCAGCGCAACTTCGAGCAGCTGGCCGATGCGACCGGCCACCCCGAATGGAAAAGCGACCCCCGCTTTGCCACGGTCGCGGCGCGTACGACCCATTGGGACGCCTTGATGGCAGCGGTCGAAGGCTGGACTTCGACGCAGACGGCGCGGGCCTGCGAAGATCGACTGATGAAAGCGGGTGTGCCCTGCTCGCGCTACCTCAGCATGGCCGAGGCGCTGGCCGATCCGCAGCTCGCGGCGCGCGGGGCCCTGGCGACGGTGAGCGACGGCGCCGGCGATTTCCGCGTCCCCAATCCGCCGTTCCAGTTCGCCGATCACTCCGTGGGGGTCGCCCCGGCGGTTCCTGCGCTCGGCGCCGATACGGACGAGGTGCTCGCGCGCTTGAAATAACCAATCAATCGTCAAGTGGGAGGGAACAATGAGGGTGAGAAGAAGAAGTCTCTTGGGAGCGGCCGCGGCCACGATGCTGCTGCCGGGCGTGGCTCTGGCACAGTATCCCGACAAGCCGATCAAGCTGATCGTGCCTTACTCGCCGGGCGGCACGACCGACATCATGGCGCGCACCCTGCAGGAGCCGCTGTCCAAGGCGCTCGGCCAGACGGTGATCGTCGACAACAAGGCGGGCGCTGCTGGCGCCATCGGCACGCGACAGGTCGCGACCGCCCCGGCCGACGGCTACACGCTGATCTTCGGCAACAACGGGCCGAGCGCCATCACGCCGCTGATCCAGAAGGATGCCGGCTACGACCCGATCAAGGATTTCGCGCCGGTGTCGCTGGTCTCGATCGCGCCGCTCACCCTGGTGGTCCATCCCAGCGTGCCCGCCAACAACGTCAAGGAGCTGATCGCCTGGGCGAAGACCCAGCCGGGCGGCGTCGACTACGCGTCGGCGGGCGCGGGCTCGCTCGGCCATCTCGCGACCGAGCTGATGGGCAAGGAAGCCGGCATCAAGTTGAACCACGTGCCCTACAAGGGCCAGGCGCCGACCACCATGGCGGTGCTGAACGGCGAGGTGAAGCTCCTGCTCACCACCTCGTCTGATACGCAGGATGCCGCAGTCAAATCCGGCAAGCTGAAGCTGCTCGGCGTCTCGACCCCACAGCCCTCGCCGCTGATGCCAGGCGCGCCGACCATCGGCCAGTCGCTGCCGGGCTACGAGACCGTGGTCTGGTTCGGCATCCTGGCGCCGGCCGGAACGCCCGCCCCCGTGATCGACCGGCTGAACGCGGCGATCCGCACCGTGCTGTCGGATGCCGAGATCCAGAAGAAATTCATGGGCTATGGCTGCATTGCCACGGCCAGCACGCCGCAGCAATTCGCCGCCATGATCGCGGCCGAGGTGCCGAAGTGGAAGAGCGTGGTCGCGACGGCGAACATCACCACGCAGTAGGGCGCTTCAGACGAGCTTCCACTGCACCAGGGTGAAGGGCAGGTTCGCGTCGTCGTGTGGCTCGAACACCGCCTCCACCTCGGCGCCGATCTTCACCTCCTGCCGCGGATCGCCCAGCAGGTTGCCCAGCATGCGGACATTGCCGGCGTCCGGCAGCTCGACCAGGACCACGATGTAGGGGCCGTGATCCTTCAGCGCCGGATGTACGGGATGCCAGGGCCGTTCCCAGCTATAGATGCGCCCCTTCCCCGACACTTTGTGCCATCCCATGTCGAACGACAGGCACTTGTGGCAGATCCATTCCGGGCCCCACTGGAACGTGCCGCACTTGGTGCAGCGCTGGACCATGAGTTCGCCGCGACGGGTCGCCTCCCAGTAGGGCTTGTCGAGACCATCATTCTCCGGCGCAGGCGCCGGCAGGCCTTTTGGCAGGTAGCTCATAGCGTGGCCTCCGTACCGAGGATCATGCTGGAGACCGGCGTCACCATCGGGCCGGAGATCACCATGGAGACTTCCGCGTCGGGTACCTGCGAGGTCGACTGGCCGCGCAACTGCCGCACCGCTTCGATCTGCAGCTCGAGCCCGTGCATGTAGCACTCCGCCAGATTGCCACCCGACGTGTTGAGGGGCAGCTTGCCGGTCGGCGCCAGGAGGTTCTCGGGCGTCACGAACTCGTTGGCTTCCGCCGCCGTGAAGAAGCCGTGCTCGACCAAGCTCATCAGCACACCGCCGGTGAAGTTCTCGTAGCTCTGTACGACATCGACGTCCTTGGGCTTGACGCCGGCCATCTCGTAGAGCTGCGGCGCCACGGTGGTGAAGCTCGAGGTCGCATAGAGCGGTGCGTTGTGACCGCGGGCGCCGTTGCGATACTCCGAGCCCTGCGCCGAGCCCAGGAGATAGGCCGGTGCATGGCGGAAATCGCGTGCCTCCTCCGCCGGCACCAGGATCAGGGCGGCGGCGCCGTCATTCTCCATGCAGCAGTCGAACAGCCGCCAGGGCTCCACGATCCAGCGCGAGGCGTCGTAGGCCTCGGCGGTGAGCGGCCGGCCGTACATGACCGCGCGCGGGTTGGCCTGGGCATGATGGTAGGAGGCGAGTGCAATCGCCCGCTGCGCCCCCGCACCGATGCCGTTCTCGTGCAGGAAGCGCATAGCGCGCATGGCGAAGCGCTGTGCCGGCGACATCACCCCGTAGGGCGCGTTGAGCGCCGCCTCACCGCTCGCCGCTCCGCCCGGCGGCGCCGCGCCAAAGCGCTGGAACTGCCCCTGCGCCAGGGCGCGGAACACCACCACACAGTTGGCCATGCCGCAGGCCACAGCCGCCGCCGCATTGCCCATCGCGGCGGAGCCCCCGCCTCCGCCACCGCCCCAGTTCATGTTGGAGAAGCGCAGGGCCGGCAGGCCGAGCGCGGCAGCCAGCCGCGACGGCTCGTTGCGGTCGTTGGAGTAGGAGGCGAAGCCGTCGATGCGGCGAGGATCGATGCCGGCATCCACGCAGGCCGCCAGGATCGCCCGCAGGGCGAGCTTGAACTCGGAGACCGGCGCCTTGCCGTGCTTGTAGTATGTGGTCTCGCCGACACCGGCGACCGCCACCTTGCCGCGCAAGGTACGTGCGCTCATGACCGCCTTCTCCCGATCCGGTTCATCGCTTCCTCCTTCTTTCTTCGTCGCTGTCAGCCCGATGCCGGCGCCTCCAGGTCGAGCCGTTCCTCGAGCTGACGCTCGACGAGCATCAAGGCGCGCTGGCAGGCTTCGAGATCTTTGGCCGGTACGGTGGCGAGCATCCTCTTCTGGATCGATACGCCGACCCGGGCCGCACGCACCGCAAGGTCGCGGCCGGCGCGGGTCAGGTGAATGCCGCGTGCCCGACGGTCGGTCTCGTCCTCGCGCCGCTCGATCAGGCCACGGCGCTCGAGATTGTCGAGCAGGCGCACCAGCGAAGGCCCCTCGATCGACAGTGACGCCGCCAACTCCTTCTGCCGCACGCCGTCGCCCAGGCGGCGCACATGTACCAGCGGCCGCCACGTCGCCTCGGTCAGCCCCAGCACCCGCAGCTCGGCATCGACGGCCTGCCGCAGACGCCGCGCGATGCGCGCGACGCTGAAGGCAAAATCGAAGGGCTCGGCCGAAGGCATGGATAAAGATAGTATGCTAATCATCTAAATAGCAAGGACCGCGACGCATTGGAGCGTCGCGGTCATGAGCGCTAGCGTACGAAGATTCCTCATCCTGAGGAGCGGCCGCAGGCCGCGTCTCGAAGGATGGGCCTCAGGCGTGGTGCTCGGCCCCATCCTTCGAGACGCCGCGCTACGCGCGGCTCCTCAGGATGAGGATGTTGTTGGCTCTCCCAGAGAAGGGCTCTGTTACGTGTCCCTCACCTCCCCTTGAAGTTCGCCTTCCGCTTCTCGAGGAAGGCGTTGAGGCCTTCGAAATGGTCCTCGGTCGCGGCACAGGCGGCCAGGCCCTCGGCCTCGCGGTGGGAATGCTCGTCCCAGGAATTGTCGAACGAATTGCGGATCAGCTTCTTGGCAACGCCCAGCGCGAAGGTCGGGCCGTCGGCGAGCTTGCGCGCCATCTTCTCGGTCTCGGCGACGAGCTTGTCCTTGGGCACCACCCAATTGAGGATGTTGTTGTCCTTGGCTTCCTGCGCCGAGAAGCGCTCACCCAGCAGGGCGATCTCGAGCGCCTTGCGCTCCCCCACCACGCGCGGCAGGAAATAGGTCGCGCCGCCGTCGGCCGAAAGGCCGATATGGCGGTAGGCCAGCGTGAAGAACGAATCGTCGCTGGCGATCGCCAGATCGCAGTTCAGGATCAGCGACAGGCCGAAGCCCGCAGCGGCGCCCTGCACCGAGGCCAGCACCGGCTTGTTCATGCGGCGGATCTGGTAGATCGCCTGATGCGCCTTCACCACGCGCATCTCGAAGCCCGCGAGATGGGCCTCGCGCTCGGTGGTCAGCGACTTGTGGAAGCCGCGGATATCGCCGCCCGCCATGAAATGCGTGCCGGCGCCGCGGATCACCACGCAGCGCACCTTGGGATCTTTTTCGAAAGCCGCACTGTGCTCGATCAGGAGATCGCGCATCTCCATCGACAGCGCATTGAGCTGCTCCGGACGGTTTAGGGTCAGCCAGCCGATGCCGTCTTTGACTTCGGCGAGAACGTGCGGTGCGGACATGCGGATGCTTCCTTCGACGATGATGCGGGCTCAGTTTGCCGCAAACGATCGTCGAGCCAATCGGCAATTTCGTCCCAGCGCTGTCGTGGCATCGACTTGCGGAAAAAGCCGAAGTGGCCAACCGCGTCGACGCCGAGATCGGCCGGCGCCAGATGGCGCCGTTCGACTGCTGCGTTGGGATAATAGGAACACAACGCCTCGACGGCCGCGAACGGCGCCAGCGGATCGTCGGTGAAGCTCATCCAGCGCAACGGGAAGTCAACGTCGGCATTGTGTGGCCGGAGCGGCGCTCCGGCGCCGTCGCAAACATAGTGGCGCGAACGGCCCCAGCGCGCCCAACTGCGCGCCACGCTGCCGGGCAGATCGGCCGTGCCGATCCACGAGCCGGGAAAGCGGCCGGTCATGGCGGTCAGGCTCGGGATCAGCAGCCACCACAGCGCCAGCATGCGCAATCGCCGGCGGCCGGCCGGCCAATGCCGCCAATGGCCGCTCTGGCTGCAGATCAGCACGGCCGCGTCGAGGTTGCCAATATTGTCGGCAAGGCCCAGCACCTGACCGCCCAGCGAATGGCCGATCAGGGCACGCGGCGCACCAGGCACGAGCGCCGCGAGATGGTCGATCATCGAGGCTTGGTCGATGGCACCCCACTGCTCCATGGTCGTGCTGCCTGGCTTGTCCGAGCCGCCGAGGCCGCGATAGTCGTAGGTGAGCACCGTGAAGCCGCGATCGGCGAGATGGCGGGCGAAGGCGCCATAGAACTGCCGCGGAATGCCCGTGCCGCTGTTCAGCAGGACGGCGCGGCCGTTCGGCTGCGTAGGTTCGAAAAGTGTCGCTGCGAGTTTGATGCCGTCGCGGGCGGCGAGAAGCAGGTCCATGCCGCCACTGCAGCGCGCTGCGACAGCGACGACAAACGCATTGGCAGGCACCTGCCGTGAATGGGATTCAGCCCGGCGTGCGGTGGGGTGCGAACAGGATGATGCCGGCACCGAGCAGGCAGACGGCCGCCCCGGTGAGATCCCAGCGGTCCGGCCGCGTGCCTTCGACCAGCCAGAGCCAGACCAGAGTGGCGGCAATATAGACCCCGCCATAGGCCGCATAGGCCCGGCCGGCAGCGTCGACTTCGATGCGGGTCAGCAGCCAGGCAAAGAGCGCCAGCGCCACGCCACCGGGCAGCAGCCACCAGGCCGAAGCGCCGAGGCGCATCCAGGACCAGACGGCAAAGCAGCCGGCAATTTCGAGGAAGGCAGCGCCGACCGAAGCGAGAAGCGATTTCATGCCGCTCTCATGGCAGCGATTTCTCCCACGAGCCAGCGGCGCAGTGCACGGATCGCCGGCACCGATCTTTCGCGTGGTCGGCAGACGAACCAGATCTGGCCTTGCGTCGGCACTGCCGGCCCGACGCGCACCAGCGCACCGGAAGCGATCTCGCTCTCGATCAATGGCTCGAAAGCCAGCGCAACGCCGAGCCCATGCACGGCGGCCCGCACGGCCGCGCCCATGCCGTCGACCTGCATGCCCTTGGCGGCGCCGCGACGTTCGACAAAGGCTGCGGCGTCGAGGCCGGCGCCGCGCGCCCATTCCGGCCACGGCATGCCGAACGGCGAGACGCGCACCAGCGGCGCCCGCAGGAGGTCGGCCGGTTCCTCGAGCTTCAGGCGTTGCGCCAAGGCCGGCGACGTGACCGGGACAGCGTGCAAGTCCAGAACCTTTTCTGCAGCGACATCGGGCCAGCTGCCGTCGCCATAGCGCAACGCCACGTCGACCAGGCCAGCCTCCATGTCGACCATGCGTGGGCTCGCTTCGACCTGCAGCTCGATGGCGGGATGGGCATCGAGGAACTGTCCGAGCCGTGGCAGCAGCCAGTGCGAAGCGAAGATCGGCACGGCCGAGACACGCAGCCGACGCGCCCCCGCCCCCTGCTGCGCCATTGCCCGCACGAGCTCGCCGAACGCACGGCCGGTCGTGGCGGCGAGCTGGCGGCCGGCCGGCGCCAGGGCGACACCCCGCGGCCCGCGCTCGAACAGCTTCTCGCCGAGCTGGCGCTCTAGACCGGCGATGCGGTGGCTCACCGCCGAGGCAGTGATGTGCAGCTCCTCGGCTGCCGCCTTGAACGACCCGGTGCGCGCGGCAAGCTCGAAAGCCTGCAACGCCAGCAAGTCACGCGAGGTCAGCACGGTCGTTCACGACCGCGCCGGCTAGAAGGCTTCGGCCGGCAGCGCCATCAGGGTCGAGGCACCGGCCTTGATCTGATGGTTGAGCGATACGGTCTGCGGCAGCACGCGCGCCAGGTAGAAACGCGCCGTGGCGATCTTGGCCTCGTAGAAGGCGTTGTCGTTGCCGTTGGCCAGTCCCTTGTGAGCCGCGACGACGATGCGGTTCCACATGAAGGCCATGGCGGTGAGCGCCATCAGGCGCAGCAGGTCGGTCGCCGCTCCGCCCGCCTCGTCGGGGTTCTTCATGGCGTTCTGCATCAGGAACAGGGCGGAGTCCTGCACGCGGCCCAACGCCTTCTCGAGCGGCTCGACGAATTCCTTCATCTTGTCGTCGGCCTTGTGCTTGGCGATGAAGGATGAAATCTCGCCCAGCAGGCGCTGCGCCGCCGCCCCGCCCTTCATCGGCAGCTTGCGGCCGACCAGGTCGAGCGCCTGGATGCCGTTGGTGCCTTCGTAGAGCTGAGTGATGCGAGCGTCGCGCACCAGTTGCTCGACGCCGTTCTCGCGGATGAAGCCATGGCCGCCGTAGGTCTGCACGGCGAGATTGGCGCATTCGCTGCCCATGTCGGTGAAGTGCGCCTTGATGATCGGCGTCAGCATCTGGACGAGGTCGTCGGCGGCGGCGCGCTTTTCGGCGTCGGGGTGGCGGCTCGCCTCGTCGATCAGCATGCCGACCCACAGCGACAGGCCGCGCGCCGCTTCGGTGAACGACTTCTGGATCATCAGCATGCGCCGCACGTCGGGATGCACGATAATGGGATCGGCGGGGCCGTTGGCGTTCTTCGGACCGGTCAGCGACCGGCCCTGCAGGCGGTCGCGCGCATAGGCGACGGCGCTCTGATAGGAGGTCTCGGCGATGCCCAGCCCCTGCATGCCGACGCCCAGTCGGGCCGCGTTCATCATCACGAACATCGCCGACATGCCCTTGTTCAACTCGCCGACCGGCCAGCCGGTCGCGCCGTCGAGGTTCATGACGCAGGTCGCGTTGGCCTTGATGCCCATCTTGTGCTCGATGGCGCCGCAGCGGATGCCGTTGCGCTCCCCCACCGACCCATCGGCCTTGGACAGGAATTTCGGTACAAGGAAGAGCGAGATGCCCTTGGTGCCGCCCGGCGCATCCGGCAAGCGCGCCAGCACGAGATGGAGAATGTTCTCGGCGAGATCGTGTTCGCCCGCGGAGATGAAGATCTTGGTGCCGGTGATCTTGTAGCTGCCGTCGGCCTGCGGCTCGGCCTTGGTGCGCAGCATGCCGAGATCGGTGCCGCAATGGGGCTCGGTCAGGCACATCGTGCCCGTCCAGGTGCCGTCGGTGAGCTTGGGCAGGTAGCGCTTCTTGAGCTCGTCGGAGCCGTGCCGCGACAGGGCCTCGTAGGCGCCGTGGCTCAGCCCCGGATACATGGCGAAAGCTTGGTTCGAGGCGGTGAACATTTCCTGCAACGCAAAGCCCACCGTGGCCGGCAGCCCCTGTCCGCCATACTCGGGATCGCAGGTCACGGCCGTCCAGCCGCCTTCGGCGAACTGCTTGTAGGCCTCCTGGAAGCCCTTGGGCGTGCGGACCACGCCGTTCTCGTAGTGGCAGCCCTCTTCGTCGCCGGTGCGGTTCAGCGGGAACAGCACGTTCTCGCAGAGCTTGGCGGCCTCCTCGAAGATGGCGTGGACAGTGTCCGGCGTCGCTTCTTCGTAGCCCGGCAGCTTGGCCAGCGACGAGACGTCGAGCACTTCGTTCAGAACGAACTGGATGTCCTTGATCGGGGCCTTGTAGACGGCCATCGCTGCCTCCTCAGACGTTTCTTCGACCTAATCACGCTCGGGCTAATCACCCTCGGGATCGACGCCGCGCTGCCGCAACTCGGTGCTGACCTGGCTTTCGACTTCCCTGAACTCGTTGATGTGCTGATCGAGATCGGCGCGCTTGCGCTCGAGATCGGCGATATGGAGCTGGCTGCGGCGCAGAAGCTCGCGCAATTGCTGCACGCCGGTACGATCGACCTGGTAGAGATCGAGCAGCTCGCGGATCTCGGCGAGCGAGAATCCCAGCCGCTTGCCGCGCAGGATCCAGCCGAGCCGCGTGCGATCGCCCACACTGTAGAGACGCGTCATCCCCTGGCGGCGCGGCTTGATCAGGCCTTCATCCTCATAAAAGCGGATCGTGCGGGGCGTGATCGCAAACTCGCGCGACAGTTCGGCGATGCTATAGATGCGCTGGGTGTCGCGCGGCACGGCGCCTTTGGCCGAAGAGGAAGCGGCGACGGACATGGTAACGAAGTCATAGTTAACGTTTACGTAAACGTCAATCCAAGTTAACGTAAACGGAAGGGAATGAAATGGCCATCTATCAGCTGAACGATCGCGTACCGGTGATTCCGAAGTCCTGCTACATCGCCGAGGAAGCGACGATCATCGGTTCGGTGATCCTGGGCGAGAATGTGAGCATCTGGCCCGGCGCCGTGTTACGCGGCGACAATGAGCCGATCGTGATCGGCGATGGCAGCAACGTCCAGGAACTCTCCGTGCTGCACACCGATCCCGGTGCCCCGCTCACCATCGGCAAGAACGTGACGGTCGGCCATCAGGTGATGCTGCATGGCTGCACGATCGGCGACGGCTCGCTGATCGGCATCCAGTCGGTGGTGCTGAACCGGACGGTGATCGGCAAGGATTGCTTGGTCGGTGCTGGCGCCGTCGTGACCGAAGGCAAGACCTTTCCTGATCGATCGGTGATCTTCGGCTCACCCGCCAAGGCCGTGCGCGAACTCAGCGAGGAGAACGCCACCCGCCTCGCCATGAGCGCGGAAAGCTACGTCAGGCGCGGCCGGGACTTCAAAGCGAGCCTGAAGCGCATTGGCTGACAGAAGTACGGTCATGATAACGGCACTCGATCACCTCACGATCGGCGGTTCCCTCAAGGTCTATGAGACCTTGCTCGGGCGCTGTCCAATCGAGGGGCAGCTGCGCACGGCCAATGTCGGGCTCACCTTCGCGGACGGACCGCCCGGCCTTCGATCGATGACCTTCTCGACCGGCGACCTCGCGAAGGCGGCAACCCTGCTCGAGCGGCGCGCCGTGCCGTTCGTCCAAGACGACGACAGGCTGTCCTTCGAAGGACATGGCGTGGCGATCGCCATCGCCGCCGAGACAATGCCCGTGCCCTCCCCTTGCATCGACGATGAAGCAGCCTGCGTGTCCGGCCTCGACCATGTCGTGATCCGCACGCCCAACCCGGAGCGCGCCGTCGCCTTCTATGCCGGACGGCTCGGGCTCGATCTCCGCCTCGACCGCAGCAACCCGAAATGGGGGTCGCGGCTTCTGTTCTTTCGCTGCCGCGACCTTGTGGTCGAGATCGCTCACGATCTGAAGAAAGGCGTGTCGGACGGTCCTGACGATCTGTGGGGGCTTTCCTGGCGAGTGCCCGACATCGCCAAGGCCAATGCCCGCCTGAAGGCAGCGGGCCTCGAGGTCTCGGAGCCACGCGACGGCCGCCGGCCGGGCAGCCAGGTCTTCACGGTCAAGACTCGGACGGAAGGCGTTCCCACCATCGTGATCGGCGGCGTCGGGCGCTGGTAGAGTTGGGTATGCGCGTCCTTGTTGCCAGCCTTCTCGTCCTGATCGTCGCGGCCTGCACTCAAGCGCCGCCGTCGGGCAAGCCCCCTGCCAAACCTGTCGTCTCCGCCGCCGATCTGCCGCCGCTCGGGCCATGCCCCGCCTCCTCCTGGAGGCCAGAGGCTCCGCCCCCTACCGCCAGCGCCAAGACGTCGATGGTCCTGCTGGCGGTCGGCGAATGGGGCCGTTTCGGCAAACAGGTCATCACCTATGCCGACAATGCGCCGCCGCGCACCGAGCAGCTCGGCATCAAGGAACGCGAAGCGCCGCAGCGCATCGGCGACTACTGGAATGCCGTCGACAAGCCAGGCCGCACCGGCCTCGACGACATCCCCTGGTCGGCGGCCTTCATCTCATGGACGATAGAGAGCGCAGGTGTGCCGCGCGATCTCTTCTGCCCGAACGCTACCCATACGATCTACGTGGAGAGGATGGTCGAACGGACGAAGAAGCCCGGCGCCGTCTTCATTCCGCATGCACCGAGCGAACGCGCCCCGAAGGTCGGAGACCTCATCTGCGCCTCGCGCAACGGCAGTGGCACGACCTTGCAGAACCTCAATCGCGGCGCCGGACATTGCGATATCGTTGTCGATGTCTGGCAAGGTCAGCTTGCTGCAATCGGCGGCAACGTCGGCGACTCCGTCACGCGCAGTGTCTTTCCACTGGACGCGAACGGCTTTTTATCGCCCTTATCCGGCCGACCATTCTTCGCCGTCATCGAAAACCGACTCCCTTAGGAAGGACCATGTCTTCGCTGTACGACTACATCATCGTGGGTGCCGGATCGGCCGGCTGTGCGCTCGCTGCGCGTTTGGCCTGGGGCCGCCCCAAGCTCAGGATCCTGGTGCTCGAAGCCGGCGGTCCCGACAAGTCGTTCCTGCTGAAGATGCCCGCCGGCTTCGCCAGCCTGGGCGAGAACTCGCCGTTTAACTGGAGCTACCAGACAACGCCGCAGAAGCATTGCAACAATCGCCAGATGTACTGGCCACGCGGCAAGACGCTGGGTGGCTCTTCGGCAATCAACGCCATGCTCTATGTCCGCGGCCACGCCTGGGATTACGATCACTGGCGGCAGTTGGGCAATCAGGGCTGGAGCTACGAAGACGTTCTCCCCTACTTCAAGATGTCGGAGAACAACGAACGGGGCGCCGACTCCTTCCATGGCAGTGGCGGACCGCTGAACGTCGCCGACCAGGTCGATCCCAGCCGCCTCAACGAGGCTTTCCTGAAAGCGGCCGAGCAGGCCGGTCACAAGCGGGTAACCGACTTCAACGGCGCCGAGCAGGATGGCGTCGGTTTCTACCAGGTGACCCAGAAGGACAAGCAGCGCTGGAGCGCCGCCAGTGCCTACCTGCGCCCTGCCGTCGCCAACAGCGGCGCGCATCTCGAGGTCGTCACCGGCGCCCTCACCGAACGCATCATCTTCGACATGGATCGCGCCATGGGCGTGCGCTACTCGAAGGACGGCCGCGACGAGGTGGCTCGCGTGACCCGCGAGATCATCCTTTGCGGCGGCGCTGTGAACTCGCCGCAGCTCCTGATGCTCTCAGGTGTGGGGCCGGCCGCGCATCTCGAATCGGTGGGCATCCGCCCGATCCACGACCTTCCGGGCGTGGGCGGCAACCTGCAGGACCATCTCGATGCCGCCCTGCTGCAGTTCTGCAAGACACGCGACACCTATGATACGGCCAATAAGCTGGCCTCGCTCTTCCAGTACGTGGTGAACAAGAAGGGCCCCGGCACTTCACCGATCGCCGAGTCGGGCGGCTTCGCCCGCACGCGGTCGGGCCTCGCCGCGCCCGACATCCAGTTCCACTTCCTGCCGGTGCTGGTGGTCGATCACGGCCGCACCAAGATGAAGAAGAACGGCTACAGCCTGCATGTCTGCGCCCTGCGCCCCGAGAGCAAGGGCACGATCCGCCTCCGCAGCAAGGACCCCACCCAGCATCCGCTGATCGATGCGAACTATCTCGCCGAACGGCAGGATCTCGACACGCTGATCGCCGGTGTGAAGATGGGTCGCGAGATCTTCGCTCAGGCCGGGCTCGATCCTTATCGCGCCGACGAATTCCAGCCCGGCGCCACGGCCAAGACGGATGCCGAGCTCGAGCAGTGGATCCGCGCCAAGTGCGAGACGATCTATCACCCGGTCGGCACCTGCAAGATGGGTCCCGCGTCCGATCCCATGGCTGTCGTCGACGACAAGCTCCTGGTGCACGGCCTCCAGGGCCTGCGGGTGGTCGATGCGTCGATCATGCCGAGCCTGATCGGCGGCAACACCAACGCGCCCAGCATGATGATCGCCGAGCGTACGGCGGCGATCATGCACGAGCAGGGTTTGACCAATTAGAAGCTCAGCACGGTGATTTTGAACGATCGGTTGATCGGAGCTTCCTCCTCTGCCCCCGCGTCTTCGCGGGGGAAGTGCGCCGTCTTACGGCGCGAAGGGGGTCATGATCTTCGCGTCGAAGCCCCCCCTCCGCCGCCGATGACGGCGGCACCTCCCCCGCAAAGACGGGGGAGGATTTGCAGCTAGCAGGCCGATATGGCGATCGTTCGGCGAAGAGCGGTCATCGTCGGAGCCGCTCGCGACTGCGCCGGGCACCTGCCGCAGGTGCTGGCCAACCTCGACCGGATCGCGAAGCTCTATGACGAGACGTTCTTCGTCTTTGCCGTGAGCGATTCGACCGACGACACGTTGGCACAGCTACAGCTTTGGTTGACTCCGCCGCGCAACGGTAAGGTCCTCGACCTCGGGGTTCTCGAGGCCACCATTCCGGAGCGCACGGCGCGCATCGCCCATGCCCGCAACGCCTGTCTGGACGAGGTTCGCGGTTCGGCGGCCACCGATTTCGATCACCTGATCGTCGTCGACCTGGATGAAATCCTCGACGGCCCCCTCGCCGTCGACACGGTCCGACAGGCCGCCGACTGGCTCGATGATGCACCGGAGCGGGCCGGCGTCTTCGCCAATGCCACGCCTCGCTACTACGATGTCTGGGCGTTGCGTCACGACACCTGGTGCCCGGGCGACTGCTGGCACGCCATCTGGGGACGGCCGCCGGAACAGAGCTTCGAAGCGGCGAAATTCAAGGAATCCATCTCCCGTCAATTCGAGCTGCCGCCCGACCTGCCGCCGATCGCCGTCAGGTCGGCCTTCGGCGGCCTGGCGCTCTACAAGCTGCCCTTCACGCGCCATGCCAGCTATCGCGGCCTCGACGAACAGGACCGTCCGGTTTCGGAGCATGTGGCCTTCAATCGCGCCGTCGGCGAGGCCGGCGGCCAGCTCCATATCTTTCCGCCGCTGATGGTGCACGCGCCGCTTCAGCACCTCTACCGCGCCGACGAATTTCCGCGGCGATGGCGCCTTCGCCTGCGGATGCATCGGCTGGCCGAGCGCCTGCGTCCGCCCTGGCGAACTCTCTTGCGGGAACGATCATGAGGGCGCTCATCATCGACCCCGCCCTGCATTCGATGGGCGGCCACCATTACAACGCCACGTTGGCGCTGAAGGCGAAGCTCGGTGCCCTCGGAATCGACCATGATTGCCTCGCCTCGGCCTATGCCAGCGAGCAGGCGGTCCGCGAGTTGGACTGCACACCCTGCTTCACCCGATCGGTCTATGGCCGCAGCTACGCGACGCCCGACGAATTCGAGCAGCAAGTCCGAACGACGCTCGACGAGCTGTCGCGGGCGCTGGAACGCCGTCCGAGAGCCGACCTTCTCATCCTGCCCTGTTGCGATCAGGTCCTGGCCTTCGCCCTCGCGCGCTATCTGCGCTTCCGCCGAGCGCCGCACCTGCTGCTCTGGGCCTTGTACGCGCCGCATCACAACAAGGCGTTCGACGACCCGTCGACGACCTTCCTCCGCCGCGAAACGCGCGACGCCTTCGCGGCCCTGCAGCGGGTCGTCGGCCTGCAGCGCATCTCCGCTTTCTGCGAAACCACCGAGATGGCGACCTTCTACCGCGATGTCGCGAGCCTGGAGGTCGGCGTAGCGCCGGGCCCCGGTCTCGTCGGCGGTCGACGGACCGGCACTCGCGACGGTGACCGCAGGGGGCCGCCGGTGGTGGGCTGCATCGGCTTTGCCAACGAAGCCAAGGGCTACCGGCTGCTGCCCGAGGCGGTGCGCGACGTGCTCGGCCATGATCCCGCCGTGCGGTTCATGATCCACGGCATCTTTCAGGGATCCGATGCGCCCGACCAGAGCACTGTGTTCGAGGCGCTGGCGGCGTTGGGGCCTCGCGTCACGGTCAGCAGCGAGATCCTGTCGCCTGCCGCCTATCTCGATTGGCTGAGCCAGATTGATCTGGTCGTCCTGCCCTACGATCCTGCGGTCTACAGAACCCGGGGCTCCGGCGTGTTCTTCGAAGCGAGGCGCCTCGGCATTCCCGTACTCGCGACGCGGGGCTGCGGCTTTGCCCAAGCGGCGTTCGACGATGGGTCAGGCGCCGAGATCGCCTCACGCAGCGCGGCCAGCCTCGCCGATGCCATCCGGCATGCCTTGCAAGAGCTCGATGGCATGACCCGATGCGCCCTCACCGCGATGCGTTCGGGTAACCAGATCGACGGCATCCTGGAGGCCGTCGTCGGCAAGATCGTCAGCGGCCGCGGAAGGCGCGCGTGATCTGATCGCTGAGCGGCTTCACCAGGAACGACGCGACCGTGCGCGGCGTCGTCTGGATGAACGCCTCGACCGGCATGCCGGCGAGGAGCTGCAGGCCTCCGAGGCGCGCCAGCTCGCCGTCGCTGACGCGGATGCGGACCGAGTAGAAGGGTTCGCTGGCTTTGTCTTCCTGCGCGACGTCGGCGCCGATATGGGTCACCTCGCCGTTGAGCTCGGGCGTCGTCCGCTGATTGAAAGCGGCGAAGCGCAGTACGGCATGCTGGCCGACATGGATCTGGTCGATATCGTGCGGCGCGACCTTGGCTTCGACGATCAGCGAATCGGCCTCCGGCACGACGAGCATGACAGGCTCGCCGGCCTGGATGACGCCGCCCACCGTGTGGACGCTGCGCTGGAAGACCTTGCCGTCCTGCGGCGCGATCAGATCGATGCGCTTCAACTGATCTTCGGCCGCGACGCGCCGCTCGGTGAGCTCCGACTTCTTGGCGCGGATCTCGGCGAGCTCCTTGCCGACTTCGGTGCTGAGGTCCTGATCGATCTGGTGGATCTTGAGTTCGAGCTCGGCAATCCGGCCGCGCCCCTGCGCAACCGTGGCGCCGAGCGAGGCCTTCTCGCCTTCGAGGCGCGCGGCATCACGCTCGAGCGCGGTGACACGGCTGATCTGCACGAGGTTCTGCTTCCACAGGATGCGCACGCTCTCGAGCTCCTGCATCAGGAGCGTCACTTCCTTGGCCTTGGCTGCTTCCTGGGCCTGCGTCCCCTCGATCTGCAACTGAAGCTGTCGGATCTGCTCGCGCAACTGCGCCTTCTGGCCTTCGCGCGCGACCTTGCGCATCTCGAAAAGCTTCTGTTCGCCCGCGATCAGCCGGCCGACTTCGGGGTCGTTCTTGCGCGCGACGAGCTCGGCCG